>Ga0115002_10002097_pt1 | contig 26400 bp, 18 predicted proteins | sample ArcticOcean_MG_C_8_FD_89576 | JGI IMG/M metagenome (GOLD analysis project Ga0115002, IMG submission 89576) | Marine microbial communities from western Arctic Ocean - ArcticOcean_MG_CB11_86 | ecosystem: Environmental > Aquatic > Marine > Oceanic | place: Arctic Ocean: Canada Basin | collected... | reverse complement strand
GGCTACTCCCGACATCCAAGTGGCCCCCAATACCGACGTTAAGATCGATATTAAATGGGACGATGTAGCAGAGGCATCGGCTGATTTTGCGGGCTACAAAGTATATCGTTCGGCGCTCTTTCCCAAGGTCGATTCGCAGCAGGTGGGCATCCGCATCGTCGATAGCTATCACGAGCAAACGGTTGAGAATCCCGATGATGGGACGCTGGCGGAATTCGGCGAAGCCAACAACCCGAATATCAGTTCAGCGGCCTACAAGCCTCAAGAGTCCGCTGCGTGGGGCCCTTATCGCTTGATTAAGCACATACCGGCCAGCGAACTCGGGATGTATCTCAATGACGATGCCGACAGTGGGATGTATAAATATAAGTTTGCCGATGAAAGCGATCTGGTGACGTTTGGATTCACCTATTACTACTATGTTGCGGCTTACGACAGCGAATCCGGCGAGATAAACGGCATGCCATTTAGCTCGCTCGAGACGCACAGGCACAATTTCAATGGCCGCGACGGTCTGTGGAAAAACACCTATCACTATGCGACGGCTTCCACAAATTTCCCTGTCGATCTGGCGGGAGAAAAAGGTATCGGTGCTCCGTTTGTGCTCAAATCGCCGCTGGTAGCTGCCTCGCAGTTGAAAGACGGCAGCCTCAAGGTCCGGGTTCGACCGAACCCGTATAAGCGAGGTGCTTTGCACGATACGGGCACTGAGCACAAGATGCTTTTTAGCAATCTGCCGACCGCTACCGAGATCACGATTTTCGACGTTTCGGGCCAGGTAATAGACCTCCTGCGCTTTAATGGCACTAACGCCTTCGATGGTACATTATTTTGGGATATGTTTTCAAAAGATGGTATTGAAGTGGCGAGTGGTCTCTACATCTACGTGGCTGAGTATCCCGGCGGGTCGCAAACCGGGCACTTTGCCATCCTGCGCTGAATTGATAAAGGAAACGGAGATTTAAGACATGCAATTAATAAAGATTATCATCGCGTTGGGAGTAGTCGCACTTGTAGCCGTTGCTCAGCCGTCTGAAGCAGGTGTGCGGAAATCCGGTCTTACTGGTGCCGCTTTTCTCAAAATAGGTGTCGGTGCACGGGCCACGTCGCTGGGCTCGGCCTACACCACGGTAACCGGAGATGTTAACCAGATGTTCTGGAATCCGGCCGGTACCGCTCTCGACCAAGGCGCGAGTCAGGTGCTGCTGTCGCATAATGACTGGATCGCAGATCTTGCTCACGACGCGATTGGGTTTACACGCGATATGGGAGACCTTGGAACATTCGGACTCGGAATTGTTACCATGGGTTTGAGTGACATCGCTGCTGATCGCGATGAAGTTCCGCAATTCGTATTGGAGGCGGGTACTTTCCAGCCCAACGATATGGCAACGGCAAACAGTTACAGTTATCGTGATCTTGCGATTGGGCTGACCTGGAGTCGGCACGTCACTGACCGGCTCGACATGGGGATTACTGGTAAAATTGTACGTCAGTCGATCGATGGTTTGAGTGCCAGTGCCTATGCGGTTGACCTCGGCGCAATTTATCGCACCGAGTTCTATGGTACTCGAATCGGTGCGCGGATCAATAACTTGGGCAGCGACCTGAAATTTTACGACATTGGTGCCCCCTTGCCTTTGATTTTTAGCATTGGTTTGGCAACTGATCTGGTAGACAATCGGGACGCAGGCACGCGGATTACGCTACTCGCCGACGCCACCAAGCCCCAAGATGCCGAGCAACTGCTATTTACTGCAGTCGAGGTTGAATTATTCGATATGCTGCAGTTGCGTAGCGGTTACAAATACAATTACCAAGGCGTCTTGGGCAGTCGTGGTTTCCAAGATCAGAAAGTCGATGAAGTGGATGGAACTTCCTATGATGTACCGCGCACCGAGCAGGGGATGACGGCCGGAGTTGGACTTGCATTGGGCATGGGCGGTTATGACGCTACGGTCGATTATGCGTTTACTTCGTTCGGGATCTTGGATAGTGTACACCAGTTTTCTCTGCAGTTCAGTTTCTGAGTACTGCAAAGAAATGTCGTTTAGATTAGCCTCCGGGGCGGCCTCGCTCCGGGGGCTTTCTCTTTGCCTGGGGGTGACTGGTGGCTTTAGCCTCTAGTTTTATCACTCTACTGATGCTGTCGGCAATGGTGTTTGCTATGCCGGCAGCGTCCACCGGGCTGATAACCGAGGGGTTGCGTCGTACGGTGACTGCGTTGGCGGCACCCGCTTCGCGAGTGACTGGTTATCCAGGGGCCGAGAGTGCCGAGCGTTGGTTGACTGCTGAGTTACAGCGCATGGGCGTGGGGGAGATATATCGGCACCCGTTTCCGGTGCCGATACCGATCGATCAGGGATTTCGGCTTGCATACGGTGCCGAATCCCTTGAGTTGTTTGGGCTGTGGCCGAATCTGGTGCGCACGCCGACTATCGCAGCATCTGGAATCAAGGCTAAATTGGTCTATTGCGGAGACGGGAGCCTTTTTGAAGGGCAACCGATTGCCGGGCGGATCGTGCTATTGGAATACGATTCGGGATCGGCCTGGGTCGATGCCTTCCACTTGGGTGCCGAGGCCGTTATCTTGCTCGAGCCTGGCGAGACAAATCGCAAGCAGGCCGAACAGACATTTCTCGACGTCCCCGCGGATCTGCCTAGGTTGTACGCTAGGGCAGAAGAAGCGGGCCGTTTACGGACCCTGGCGGCCGCGCAAGCTGAAGTTAGCCTGCGAGGCCGGATGGTCTGGCGTGAACGGCAGGCGCATAATATCGTCGCGATGGTTCCAGGCAGTGATCCCACGTTGAGAGGCGAAGCGGTTCTACTCACCGCTTATTACGACGCCATCTCACCGGTCCCGGCTTTGGCACCGGGTGCGGAACAGGCCGCTAGTGCTGCCGTATTGATTGAACTGGCGCGATATTTCGCGGCGCATAGGCCGCAGCGTACCGTCGTGCTAGTATGGACGGCCGGTCACTTTCAGAATATGGCGGGGATGCGCCACTTGATGCCGGTGCTGATGGCCGCCGCTGGGCGGCGGTCTGGTGAGGTGCCGGATTCTGAACTTCTGCAGCGCCTAAGTGCGCTAGACCTTCGCTTTATTGCCGGCTTGGACCTCTCGTCGCACAGTCCTGTGCTTGGCGTTTTTCGACCGCGCGCACCATATCGCACGTCATTGCAGGCCCCGCCGATCACGGCGCGTTTGATGGGACTAGTCGGAGAGTATGAGGATTCAGTCCTCGAAGGGCGACAACTGCTGGTGAACGGCTTGAAACAGGACTTTGCTCGTCAGGGCTTAGGCAGTATGGCTCTGACCGTCCCGTACGATGTATCGGTGGCCGCACTGGCCGGAGCTCCGGCGCTAGTATTCGCCACCGTTAACGATAGTCGGGCAGCCATCGATGCGCCGACTGACTGGCCAGGTGCGGTCCGTTTCGATTGGCTGGCGGGGCAGGTCGAGTTACTGCGGTCGGTGGTCCCCGAACTGGTTGACGATCCTCAGTTGGACCGATGGGAGTGGGGCAACGATGCATTTGGCACCATCCGCGGCGATGTAGTCCACTACGGCCCACGCAGTTACTTACCTGACTTGCCAACGTCCGGAGCACTTGTGCGGGTTCGGCTACGTCAGCCGACGTTGGCCGGCGTACGGCCAGATTTTTGGGCTGCGGCCGACGATTCGGGGCGCTTTGTTATTCCCGGTGTGGAGGCGGGTATGATCTATACCCAGCCGGTGCGCTTGGAAGCTTATCGGCTCGATGGAGAGACCGGCGAGGTGACCGACGCGCCAGACTGGGGAGTCAATGGAGAGCGCAAGTTACCTGGTCGCTCGTTGACGCTGTTGATGGACGCTACTGAAGAAGAGATACAAATCGTCACCGCCCCGCTGAAGGGCACCACGCTATTCGGTCTTTTTGACCCGCGCAACTTGCTGACCCCAGAGCGATTGCAAGTGGTCGATGCCCGGATCGAGGCTGAACCGAGTATATTCGGAGCCTGCTTGCCGTTGACCGCGCCTGAAATGGATCTCTTCGGTTATGCAAACCGGGTCGGGTCGTGGACTGAGTCGGTCGGTGTGCTCTTCGCCAAGCCGGGATCGCGCTTCAAAGGGGTGATGGCGACCGGGCGTTATGGTTTGGGGCGTCGCTTATTATTGCTCAATGGCTCGGCTGACACCCCGGAGGGTAAGGGCTACGAAGTCACGGAGCAGGGACGGTTAGTGGAGACGACCTATCGAGTGGCGCAAGATATGTACTGGTTAAATGCGGCACGGATCGGCGAATTGCAGAGCCACGGGGTGCGCAATGATCGCCTGACGGCTTTTCACGAGCGTTCGGCGCAATTGCTCGAAGAGGCAACAGAGGCCCGCGCCGAGCTTAGGCATCGGGATTTCTTCGATCGTGCCCGTCGCGCTTGGGCATTGGCGGCGGCGACGTACCGCGATGTCGACCGCACGCAATCCGGTGTGGTGCAGGGGGCACTTTTTCTGTTGGCGGCGTTGATCCCCTTTGCACATTTCGCTGAGCGCTTGGTCTTTGGTTTCGCCGATTTGCGGCGGCAGGTCCTAGGGTATTTTGCACTCTTTCTCGCCGGTTTCGCCGCGTTGCGCTATTTGCATCCGGCCTTTGAACTGTCAATTTCGCCGGTGGTCATCCTGCTCGGATTTGTTATTCTCGCCCTAGGGATATTGGTAACTGGCCTGGGCATGGCGAGGTTGAACCGCGAGTTGCAAGAGTTGGGCAGCAAGAGGCGCGGGCGGGCGGCGGTCAAGCGCGGCGGCATGGTGACCACCTCGATTGCCGTGGGCTTGGCGCATATGCGGCGGCGGCCTTGGCGCACAGGGCTGACGTGCGGAACGTTAGTGTTGTTGACCTTTTCGGTGCTTTCTTTTACCTCGATCCGCGCTTCGCTGCGGACGAATCGGGTGCAGATCGGTGTTGGTGCGGCCTATGACGGCGCGGTGGTCAGGATGCCGGGATGGAAGACGATGGAACTCGAAGGCTATCACATGCTGCGCGATTGGTTCGGGACGCAACGAGTCGCGCCGCGGGCATGGAAGGCCGTGACATCGCTGTCGTCTTCGTATCGGATCGAGCGCGATGATCGCGAAGGCGCAGGGCTCGGTGTGTGGGGTTTTACCGGTTTAATGCCGCAGGAAGGTAATTTGACAGGGCCGCAGCAGGGTATAGTGGCCGGGCGGTGGCTTGCGGAGGGGGAACAGGATGTCTGTTTGTTGCCGGTCAGCTTGGCTGATTCGTTAGGTATCGATGCGGCGGGTTTGCATGGGGCTCGGGTGCGGATTTTTGGCGAGGTTTTTCGGGTGGTGGGTTTGCTTGCCGATGATGCGCTCGACCGGCCGGATCTCAGCGGCGAATCGCTGACTCCGCTCGATCCGGAGGCACAACAGCCGACCGAGGCCAAAGTCGGCGGCCAGGGCGGTCAGTTACAACCTTTTGCGCATCTGCCAGGGGCCTCGACCCCGGTATTGCCTTTTGCGGCGCTGATGCGCTGGGAGGGCGCGCAGTTGGCGTCGGTCGGTATAGGCTTTCCCGACGCAGGAGCAGGGGCCCAGCGGTCGTTGGATGAATTGGCGGAGACCTTAGATCTGAACCTCTTTGTTGGGCTTGGTGGCCAGCGCTTTCTGGTTAATACTGTCGGCGTCGCTTCGGTTTCAGGTTTGGGCCAATTGGTGGTGCCCTTGGCTATCGCCGCGTTGATTGTATTCAATACGATGTTGGGCGCGGTCTATGAGCGGACGCGTGAAATAGGGACCTTTAACGCGATCGGTTTGGCGCCGGGGCATGTCAGCGGGCTCTTTATGGCTGAGGCGGTGGCATTGGGGGTGGTCGGCGTGGTGTCGGGGTATTTGTTGGGGCAGGCCGCCGCGCAGCTCTTGGGCCATTGGGGTTTATTGCAAGGTTTACAACTCAACTATTCGTCGTTTTCAGCGGTGCTGACCATCGGCCTGATCGTCATGTTGGTTGCTGCCTCGGCGCTTTATCCGGCTCGGATGGCCGGCCAGATCTGTACGCCGGGGATAGAACGGCGTTGGAAGTTGCCGACGGATGTCGAGGGGGACCGGATCGATATACGGCTGCCTTTTTCGTTGGCCCGCCATGAGGCGGTGGGCATGGCGGCATTTCAGGCCGAATTCTGGGCGGAAAACCGCGAGCAGTCGATTGGGGCCGGGTTTTATGTCGAAGCGCTCGGCATTGAGCGCGAGGGGGATAGCATACGCTTAGAGGCTCGGGTTTGGCTGGCGCCTTTTGACCAGGGTGTAGTACAGGATACGGTGTTGGAGATCGCGCCTGGGGTCGATCCGAATTATTGCGATATAGACGCTCGTCTGGAGCTTGCGGCAGGGGATCGTTCGACTTGGCACCGGGTCGTTAGGACTTTCCTCGATGATGTGCGTAAACAGTTTCTGGTATGGCGGACACTGGACGCGGAAGATCGCCGTTACTACGCGGAGCAATTGCCGCATTGGCAACGGGTGCAAGACGAGGTGGAAGCTTGAATTTCGCGACGGGGCGCTTGGCCTTGTTGATCGTCGGCATTACGGTGGGGACCGGTTGGTTAGTCCAACGCGTCGAATTGATCTACAAAGGCCCGTATCTGGCCGGTGCCGGCAGCTTCCCCGGCGAACAAGTCTTTCTCGCCGTGCCATTGGGGGTTTTGGGCGCGCTGGCGTTAGTGCGCCGCTTTATCAGTCCAGGTGACCGGGCAGTGCTCTATGCGGCGCTGGTGGTCGGTGTCTCGGTGACGGCTTCGGGGATGATGCACCGTTTCTTGCCGGGTTTGCTCACTGGTTTTTATGGAGGCTTTGCCCGCGAATCCGGACCTTATTATCGCTTCTTGAGCATCGTACCCGATTGGCTGGTGCCCGGTGGGCTGAATTCGGCGCCGGCCGTGGCCGCCTTTGAAGGGGGTGCTACAGTGCCTTGGGGGGCGTGGTTGTTGCCCTTGGCCGCTTGGACGGCTTTTTTTGCCGTTTTTTTTCTGACAACTTTTTGCCTCGTCTCCCTATTGCGCGAACGCTGGTTGCACACCGAGCGTTTGGGTTTCCCATTGCTCGAAATGCCGCGGGCGTTGATTGCGGGCGACCTATTTACCCAGCGCATGTTCTGGTGGGGGATGTTGGTGCCTTGCGTGCTCTTCGGCGTTAACGGGTTGCACCACTACGCGCCGTCGGTGCCCGAGATTTCAACGCGTTTGAATCTGGCCGATTTCTTGCTCGACGATCCTTGGAAAGCGATGGCGACTTTTGAGTCCCCTTTCTATTTCGATTTTGTACCGCTATTGGTCGGGGTCGCCTTTTTGGCACCGGTTGAAGTCTCATTTAGTACTTGGTTTTTTTATATCGTCACCCGCGTGCAGTTGCTGCTGACCTATTTTCTCGGTCGTCAGGAATACCGCGGTGATTTTATTCCCGGGCACGGTTCGCCATGGCTCGATTGGCCTGGCCACTTTCCTTTTTTTATGAACCAAGCGCGCGGCGGATTGTTGTTTTTGGGGGTCTTTAGCCTGTGGACGGCGAAACGCTCGCTCGCCGCCGCATTTTCCTGGCGCAGTGGGGTTGCTTGGGGGTTTGTGTTAGGGTTGGCCTTCCTCTGGTTTTGGCTCACGGCTTTGGGCGTGCCGCCCTTGATGGGGATTTGTTCGTTAGTGCTTATTTTGCTATTGGGCTTGGCCTTCGCCAGGCTGAGGATCGATGGCGGTCTGCCGATCGCGGGGACGCCGCAAATCGTCGGTTATATATTTTTTGTCGCGATGGGCACGGGGGCGGGGCTTTTCACGGATTCGACCTATATGGCTTTCGGTTTTTTGGCGGTCTTCGGATTTACGATGATCGGTCTCTGGCCGGCGCTGCAGTTCGAGGGGCTCAAGCTCGCCGAACTCAACGGCGTGTCGACGCGACGGATGGTTTGCGGAATGGTTTTGGGTTTGTTGGCGGGGCTTGCTGCCGGTTATGTTTTTTCGCTGGAGACGATTTACGAACACGGGCTTTTCGCGCTGCAAGAACAGGGCGGCGCCCGGTCTGAAGCGAGGATCGGCCGTTATTACAATTATCTGATGAAGGATGCGGGTGGCACTGACGGTCCGACCGATTGGGTGCGGCTCGGCTTTCATGCCGCCGGTGCCGGTTTTACCTGGATCTTGGCATTGATGCGGCAGCACTTTTTGCGCTGGCCGCTGCATCCGATGGGTTTTGTCTTCGGCACCGGTTTTGGTTGGATCGTTTGGGGTTCGGTCTTTTGCGGTTGGCTTTGCAAGTGGCTGGCGGTGCGCTATGGCGGCGCGCAGACCTATCGGCGGGTCATGCCATTTTTCCTCGGACTCATTTTTGGTGAAATATGCATGCGGCTATTGTGGGCCGGGGTGGCGTTATGGCAGGGCGAAATGGGCGGAGGGTATAGAATCTAATGGCTGAAACGCGTAAAGAGACGGATGACCTAGAGTCCTATCGCGGCCTGATGGAGCCGCCCAAAAAATTTACTGAGGGGTTTACCGGACGCACCGTGATCGGGGCCTTTTTTGTCGGTTTCATCATGATGCCTGGCGCGATCTACATGGGCTTGATCGCCGGAGTCTCGTTGGGGGCGGCGGCCGAATGGGTGACGATCATCCTGTTTTCCGAGTTGGCTCGGCGCTCGTTTTCGGCCTTGACGCGCCAGGAGATCTACCTGATCTACTATATCGCCGGCGGTTTGGCCGGCGTTGTCGGTGGCACGATGCTGGCGGGTGGTCCCTTCGGGCAGTTGGTCTGGCACCAGTATATAGTGCAATCGCAGGCGGCAGCCGGTTTCGGGATCACTGAACACATCCCGAGTTGGGTGGCCCCGGCGGCCGACTCCGAGGCGATCACCGGACGCAGTTTCCTGCACAAGGCCTGGATCCCACCGATAGCGGTGTTGGTCGCTTCTCAGGTCCTTTCGCGGGTCGAGTGGTTTACGTTGAGTTATGTCCTGTTTCGCGTCACTTCCGATGTCGAGCGCTTGCCCTTTCCCCTGGCTCCGGTGGCGGCGCAAGGGGCTACGGCACTGGCCGAAGGCGACGATGAGCAGGATAGCTGGCGTTGGCGGGTCTTTTCGATCGGTATGGGGATCGGCCTGCTCTTCGGCTCGATCTATGTGGGCCTACCGGCCCTGACCGGTTTGATCGCCAGCGACCCGATCTCGTTATTGCCCATTCCTTGGATCGACTTGACCCCGACTACTGAGTCCTTTCTACCGGCCGCGCCGCTGGGCATCGGCACTGATCTGGGGCTGGTATTATTGGGAACAGTGCTGCCTTTTTGGGTCGTCGTCGGCTCCTTCGCCGCGGCGATGGTGCACGCTTTGGGCAGCCCGATTCTCTACCATCTCGGCGCGTTGCCGCATTGGCGCCCCGGCATGGATACGATCCTGACCAACTTTGCCAACGATATCGACGTGTGGATGAGCGTTTATATCGGCGCCGGTGCCGCGGTGGGACTGATCGGTATAGTGCACGCCGTGCGGTCGTTGGCCGCGTCGCGAAAAAAAGGCGAACGCGGCCGGTTGCAGGACACGCCAGAGGGGCGCGGCGACTTTCCGTTGTGGTTGGCCCTCGGTGGTTATGCGTTGTCGACCTTGGCGATGATCGGCTTGTGCGTGCTGCTGCTGGAGGATGACGATTTTCCGTTGATTTTCTTATTGTTATTCGGTTTTGTCTTGACGCCGATGCTAAGTTATGTCAACGCACGCATGGCGGGGTTGACGGGCCAAACCGTCAGCTTTCCAATGATCCGCGAGGGGGCTTTTATCCTTAGCGGTTATAAGGGGATCGATATCTGGTTCGCGCCGATTCCCTATGCCGATCACGGCCGTCGGGCACAACTCTTTCGCGAAGTCGAACTGACGGGCACGCGTTTTTCCTCGATTCTCAAGGCTGAGCTATTGCTCTTGCCATTGAGTATCGTCTGTGGTTTTGTCTTCTGGTCACTGATCTGGCAGATGGGGCCGATTCCCTCGCCGGCTTTCCAGTACGCGCAGACCTATTGGCATTTAATCGCATTGCGCCAGTGTTTGTGGTATTCGGCGACGTTGGGCGGCGAAACGCTCTTTGATCAGGCGATCAAGGCTTGGTGGATCGTCGGTGGTTTTGCTTTTGCCGGCGGGGCTTTTGGAATATTGTCTTTACTGCGTTTGCCCATTTCGCTGATCTATGGTTTTGTGCGCGGCTTGTCGGGCTTGCCTCATATGTTGATCCCGGAAATGGTCGGTGCATTGATCGCGCGTTATTCGCTGGAGAAGAAATTTGGCGTGCAGCGCTGGCGACAGTATGCGCCGGTGTTGTTGGCGGGGTATGCGTGCGGGATGGGGTTGATCGGCATGTCGGCGGTGGCGATTGCGTTGATTTCTAAATCGGTGACGCAGTTGCAGTATTGAGAAGGTCGTTTCGTTCGACGGTCAGCCAGGGGGCATTTCCCAGAGCTCATTCTCGGACCACGTCCTGTGGTTCTCCGAGGGGCGGTCTTATCCGATTTCACTTCCTGTAAAACGGGATAGCGATCGGCTCTGATAAATACCCCCAAGCTGACCTCGGCATTGTTTTCTCTCTACCGCAGGATTCCACGTCAACGCTATTTTATCGTAACCGCCTACATCTTCTTTACTTCTTCTACCGCTTCCAGCACCCGCTCGACATCCGCTGCCGTATTGTACAAATGCAGCGAAACGCGGATCGCGTTGAGACCGCCTTCATAGATCCCACGCACCCGCAAACCGTAGTTTTTCATCATAAAAGACTGTAACTCGGTATAGGGCATATTAGCGAGCCGGAAAGTAACGATGGCGCTGCGGGATTCTGGCTCGTCGGGCGAGAGAATTTCAACGTCGAGTTTTTCGAGGCCTGCGCGGAGCAGATCGGCGAGGGCGCGGTCATGGTGATAAATCGCGTCGAGACCGAAGCCCTCTAACCAGGTCAACGCGGCGCCGAGCCCGGCGACGAAGGCTCCGTTGAGCGTGCCGTATTCATAACGTTGCGCGCTGGGGTGGAATTGAAATTGGCCGGTGGCCAAGTCGAAGGGGCCGTCGTTGGAATAGGCGCCGATATAGGTCGCTCTGATCAGGTCTAACGCGTCTTCGCGAACATAAAGCAACCCCGTGCCCTTGGGGCCGAGCAGCCATTTGTGGCCGCTGGTGGCGTAGGCGTGACAGCCGATTGATGCGACGTCGACGGGGATCATGCCGACGGCTTGCGCGCCGTCGACGAAATACCAGAGTCCACGGTCTCGCGCCCAAGCGCCGATGGTCTGGACGGGCAGGACTTGGCCATTGGCGCAGGAGACGTGCGGGATGCTGAGGGCGCGGGTCTGTGGGGTGTATAACGCTTCAATTCGCGTTAGGGTTTCAGTTGTGGTCGGTGCGGGTTCAAAGACTTTGATGTGGAGGCCGTCGCGTTGCGCGCGGCCGAGCCAGGCGAAAATATTACCGGCGTGCTCGTGGCTACTGGTAATGATCTCGTCGCCCCAGCTAAAGGGCAACCCACTACAGACGATATTGGCGCCTTCGGTGGTATTGCGGGTAAAGGCGATCTCGTTGGCCAAGCAGCCGAGCAGTTCGGCGGCTTGGCCTTTGACGACGAGCCAGTGTTCGTCGTGTTGGCCACTGCTGTTTTTTCCTTCGAATGCCCTAATGCTTTGCACGATCGTATCGACGACGACTTGCGGTGACAGGCCGAGAGTGCTGGTATTGAGAAAGGTCAGGTCGGCTTGGTAAGGGAGTTGGGCGCGCAGGGGGGCAAAACGGTCGTCGATCACGAGCTTATCGCCGCAGGGCGCGGCGGGCGCTGAGCGCGCGTTTGATCCATTTGCTCTTATATCCTTCTGACACATAATAGGGTGTAAGGTCCCCACCGAAACCGCGTTTAAAAAAGGCCACGGCGGGGATGTTGGCGCCGACGAAGTCGAAGTATTTGTGTTCGATTTTGCAGAGATACTGCCAATAAAGCAGCGATGTCGCGCCGGTATTATTGAGCGTCGGGTCGGCTCCCGCAGCCCAGGCGTAAGCGGTGTCGAAACCGTTGACGAAGACGACGACGGATGCGACTTGTCCATCGGCTGATTCGATTTTATAGGCTTGGCCCAAACCCGTTTTGAGGACCGCGGCGACGAAGCGTTCGGCGGTGTCAGCGGCGACGGGTGCGCCGTCAGATTGCTTGTTATAGAGGGCCTCATAAAGACGACGGAAGAGCGCGACGTCATCGGTGGGTTGCAGCGCATAACCGAGTTTTTCCGCTTTGCGGATGACGGTGCGGGTGCGGCGTTCGATCTTGTCCCACAAGGCTTCGCTGTCGCTGGGATCTATTTGATAGGTGTAGCGTAACCGCGCGTCCCAATTGCGCCAGGTAAAGGGGCGCATATCGGTGATGGCGGGTGGGTGGACCAAGAAGACATGGTCATATTTTTTTTCTAAATAGTCGATCAATAATTCGCAGGCCCGATGTTGTTCGGCCTCGGCTTTAGCGGGGCCTTTGCTTTGTACTGGGGCGAGCAGTAAACCTGTGTGCGGCGTGAGTTCGGGCGTTTCGAGGCGGTTGAGGCCGGAGCGCTTGCGCGCGAGGCCGGAGAGGCCAGCGATAAGGTTGCCATTGCGGAAACATCCGATGCGGTGGGCTTCGCCGTCGGTGGCACGGGCAGCGCAGTTGAGCCAAGCGCTCGTAGAGAAAATAGTACCGCCTAGGGCTTGTCGGACGAAAGCATCCCAGAGGGCATCATCGCTAACGAGGTGTATTTCGTAAGTGTCGGGCATATGTCAAGTTTACAAAAAAATGGTGATTTTTGTTAGGGTGAGTCTGAAAAATGCGATATGGCGATTTTTATCGATTTCTTCAGGTAATGCTTTTGGGCAAGATTCATAGCCATATGTGGTTGTGGAATTTTTTAAATTCCATTTGCATCGCTGACACGAAAAAGTGGTAGTAAAATACGAGAAGAGTTTACTCGATCGTGCAATAAGGGAGGGATCGAGCGGCTCGTCTAGGCGCATTGGGTGTCGGCGCTGATGGCAACCGCTTTTTTTTGCATGCGTTGGCGCGGATCATACCTTATCGGCAGAGGGCGATATTGAGGCGGCGTTGCACCCATAAGGCTGCAACGCTCCTCAGGCGCTTGCAGCTTGGGTGTAGCACAGGGCATGGACTTCCTTGTGAGGCTTGCCACCTCGCAGGGAGGTCCATGCCCTTTGTTTTTTAGCGATCTTAAAAAAACCGACCGACATCGTCGCGCGGCTGCACCGATCTTGGCTCTGCGTTGCAGCAACGCACCCCGTATCGCAGGGATATGGGCCCATAAGCGCCTTGCCCCAGGTCGACTCGCTCGCGCTTTGGGCAAGGCGGTATTTTTGACATCTCCATCGTCTCTTGACATCCCCTTTTATCTATTATATATTTGCTCATCTTATATTGAAGCTAACTGCTTGGGTTACTTGGATTTAATCGAATGAATACGCAGATCCCTTCCGTAGATCCCTCCTTCGTCCAGGCCGCTTTTTTGCCCCGGGCCTTCGTATGCGGACTCCTTCGACCCCTCCTTATTATTGATCTACTCATTAATAAGCAGCTCAAGTAGGCTTCGCTCCACAATCCATTTTCAACAACTGAACAACGGACGAAGCCTCTGCAACAGTTCAAAGGCCGCTAGCAAGCTATGTCTATAAAACAACCTCAATTCCTCAATTCTTAACTAAGGAGATACTCCCCCATGCAAATGTATTACGACAACGATGCTAATCTCGACCTGCTCTCGGACAAGACCGTGGCTGTGATCGGCTATGGCAGCCAGGGCCATGCCCATTCGCTCAACCTCAAGGAGAGCGGTGTTAAGGTGGTGGTTGGCTTGCGCGAGGGCAGTAAGAGCCGCGCCGAGGCCGAAGCGGCCGGATTGGAGGTCGCGACGGTGGCTGAGGCCAGCAAGAAGGGCGATATCGTCATGATCCTGATCAACGACGAGGTCCAGGGTGCGGTCTACGAGGCTGATATCAAACCCAACCTCGAAGAGGGTAATGCGTTGGCTTTCGCGCATGGGTTCAATATTCACTTCGGGCAGGTGGTGCCGCCGGCGAACGTCGATGTGTTCATGGTTGCGCCCAAGGGGCCGGGGCATTTGGTGCGTCGCGTCTACGAACAAGGCGGTGGCGTGCCGGGTTTGCTGGCTATTTACCAAGATGCTACTGGTCGCGCGCACGAATTCGGTTTGGCCTACGCCAAGGGCATTGGCTGCGGTCGTGCCGGTGTGATCGAGACGACCTTCCGCGAAGAGACTGAGACCGATCTCTTCGGCGAGCAGGTGGTGCTCTGTGGCGGGTTGACCGAGTTGATCCGCGCAGGTTTTGACACCTTGGTCGAGGCCGGTTACCAGCCCGAGGTCGCCTATTTCGAGTGCCTGCACGAGGTCAAGTTGATAGTCGACCTGATCTACGAGGGCGGTATCGCCAATATGCGTTCGTCGATTTCGGATACCGCAGAGTACGGTGATTTGATCAGTGGCCGTCGCGTGGTCACGGACGAGACCCGCGCGGAGATGAAGCGCATTCTCGCCGATATTCAGAATGGAAAATTCGCCAAGGAATGGCTCTCGGAGAATAAAGTCGGCCGTCCGGTTTACACCGCGATCAAACGCCGGGATTCCGAGCACCTGATCGAGACTGTCGGCACGAAGCTGCGCGGTATGATGAGCTGGCTGGACGACAAATAAACAGTATCTGATACATGATGAACTGGCTGGACCACAATTAGCAGCAATAATCCGAAAGGAGTGAGATGGATGACACCCCTACTTAACGAGTTGAGCTCCGAATCCGACCTTAGGTCGGTAGGCGATCTCTGCACGGCTGGAGGGGATCGTCTGCCGCAACAACTCTCATTTCTCTGGCCAGAGCACGAGAGAAAAATATCATGACGGATGCAAATCACGTTTTCATTTTCGACACCACCTTGCGCGACGCCGAGCAAACGCCCGGCGCCTCGTTGAACGTTGCAGAAAAACTGGAAGTTGCGCAGCAATTGGCGCGACTGAAGGTCGATATCATCGAAGCGGGTTTCCCGGTGTCCTCGAACGAGGACTTCGAGGCGGTGCGCAGGATCGGGCAGGAGGTCGAAGGTCCGGTGATCTGCGGCCTGGCTCGCGCCGTGGCCAAAGATATAGATCGAGCGGGTGAGGCGCTGAAAGACGCGCCGAACCCGCGGATCCATACCTTCGTCGGTACTTCGGAGATCCACCTCAAAGGCCAGATGCGCAAGGGCCAGGAGGAGGTGCTGAAGATGGCGGTGGCTGCGGTGGAGCAGGCCAAGTCTTATTGCGACGACGTAGAGTTCTCGCCGATGGACGCGGCCCGCACCGACCCCGGTTATCTCTTCGAGGTAATCGAGGCGACGATCGCGGCAGGGGCGACGACGATTAATATTCCCGATACGGTGGGCTACGCGGTGCCCGAGGAGTTTGGGGCGTTGATCGAGCAGATTATCGCCAAGGTGCCCAATAGCGACCAGGCGATCATCAGTGTGCATTGCCACGACGATTTGGGTATGGCGGTGATCAATACCTTGGCGGCGATCAAGGGCGGTGCGCGGCAGGCCGAATGTACGATCAATGGTCTGGGTGAGCGGGCCGGCAACGCCTCCTTGGAGGAGATCGTCATGGCGCTGAAGACGCGTCAGGATCATTTCGGCTACACGACCGATGTGGTCAGTCAGGAGATCATCTCCACCAGCCGCTTGGTCAGCCGGCTGATGGGGATCGCGGTACAGCCCAACAAGGCCATCGTCGGTGCCAACGCCTTCGCGCACAGTTCGGGTATTCACCAGGACGGGGTGATCAAGCAGCGCAACACCTTTGAGATTATGGAGCCGAAGGACGTCGGTTTGGACGATACCGAGATCGTGCTGACGGCGCGTTCGGGGCGTGCGGCTTTGCGCCATCGATTGCAGGTGTTGGGGCACGAGCTGGAGCAAGAAGAATTGAACCGGGTCTACGAGATCTTCGTGGAACTGGCGGATAAAAAGAAGGAGGTTTTCGACGAGGATCTGATCGAGATTGTCGGCGGCGAACCAGGTGAACCGACGGATCATTATGAGTTGCAGTATTTACATTCGGTTAGCGGCACGGGTACGGTGCCTACGGCGACGGTGCGTTTGCGCATTGGTGACCAGACGGTGCAGGAGTCGGCCTGGGGCGACGGACCAGTGGATGCGGCTTATGCAGCGATCGGTCAGGCTTGCGGCACGGATATCCGCGTTGAGAACTACGCAATACGCGCGATCACCTCGGGTAGCCAAGCTTTGGGCGAGGTGACAGTGCATTTGTCTAGGGCTGAGGAGAAGGTACGGGGGCGCGGGGTGTCGACGGATATTATCGAGGCCAGCGCGAAGGCCTATGTCGATGCGCTGAACCGCTTGGTTTTGAAGAGCGTTAAAGAAGAACATCAGACGGTGTAGAGGAGAGAATAGAAATGGGTAAGACATTATTACACAAGGCTTGGGACCAGCATACGGTGCGCCAGTTGCCCTCGGGGCAGACTCAACTTTTCATCGGTTTGCATCTGGTACACGAAGTGACCAGCCCCCAGGCTTTCCAGATGCTCAGGGAACGCGGTCTCAAAGTTCGCATGCCCGAGCGCACATTCGCCACGGTGGACCATATTGTGCCCACGGATTTGACCGAACGGCCTTTTATCGACGATTTGGCCGAGCAGATGATGGTGGCTATTGAGCAGAATACGAGCGAATTCGAAATCCCGCTCTACAATATCGACGACAAGCGCCAGGGCGTGGTGCACGTTATCGGCCCGGAGTTGGGGCTTACCCAGCCGGGTATGACGATCGCCTGCGGCGATAGCCATACTTCGACGCACGGAGCCTTCGGTGCGGTGGCCTTCGGTATTGGTACCAGCCAGGTCCGCGACGTGCTGGCCACCCAGTGTCTGGCCATGGACCAGCTCAAGGTGCGGCGCATCGTCGTCAATGGTAGCTTGAGCGAGGGAATCTATGCCAAGGACGTGATCCTGCATATCATCGGCCAGCTCGGGGTCAATGGCGGGGTCGGCTATGGTTATGAATACGCCGGTTCGGTCATCGAGGCGATGTCGATCGAAGAGCGGATGACGGTTTGCAATATGTCGATCGAGGGCGGCGCCCGGGTCGGCTATGTCAACCCGGACCAGACGACCTACGATTATATAAAGGGCCGCCCGCATGCGCCGAAGGATTTTGACCGCGCGGTCGAGTGGTGGAATTCGATGGCTTCGGATGCCGACGCCGACTATGACGACGTGGTCGAGATCAACGGCGCCGATATCGGCCCGACGGTGACTTGGGGCATCACGCCGGCCCAGTCGGTCGGTATCGACCAGGCCTTGCCCGAGTTGGGGGACTATGCGGATGCCGAGCGGGTCGTCGTGCAGGAGGCCTTCGACTATATGGACTTCAAGCCGGGCCAGAAGCTCGCCGGCACCAAGGTTGACGTGGCCTTTATCGGTTCATGTACCAATGGCCGGCTCTCGGATTTGCGCGAAGCGGCGAAAGTTGCCCGTGGGCGCAAGGTCGCTGCCGGTGTTAGGGCGCTCGTGGTGCCCGGTTCGCAAGAGGTGAAGGCCGCGGCCGAAGCCGAGGGCTTGCACGAGATTTTTGAGGAGGCGGGATTCGAGTGGCGGGGCGCGGGTTGTTCGATGTGCCTGGCGATGAATTCCGACAAACTCCAGGGACGTGAGCTTTGTGCGTCGTCGTCGAACCGCAATTTCAAGGGCCGCCAGGGCAGTCCGACTGGCCGCACGTTGTTGATGAGCCCGGCAATGGTCGCGGCGGCGGCGGTCTCTGGCGAGGTCGCCGATGTGCGCGGCCTGGTAAACTGAGAGGTTGATCATGGAAAACTCAAGTGTGATTGCGAATGTAACGGGCAGCGCGGTGGTGGTGCGTGGTGGTGATATCGACACAGACCGGATCATCCCGGCGCGCTATTTGCGCACGGTGACCTTCGAGAATCTCGGCGAGCACGTCTTTGAGGACGATCGTGCGCAAGGAGATCATCCCTTTGACGAGGAACGTTACCAAGGGGCATCGATTCTTCTGGCTAACGCCAATTTTGGTTGTGGTTCGTCGCGTGAGCACGCGCCGCAGGCGTTGACGCGTTGGGGCATCAACGCTTTTGTCGGTGAGTCTTTTGCCGAGATTTTCTATGGCAACTGCATCGCCATGGGCCTGCCCTGCTTGCGGGTATCGGCCGAGGATATGCAGACTTTGATGGCCGCGGTCGAGTTGGATCCGGCGCAGGAGTTGGTGGTTGACCTCGAGGCCCGCAAGGTCCGTTATGCCGGCGGCGCTGTCGCGGCCGATATCGCTGACGGTCCGCGTGAGCAGTTTATCAAGGGCAATTGGGATTCGCTGGGCCAGCTATTGGACGCCGGTGACCAGATCGGTGAAACCGCCGCCGGTCTGCCCTATACCAACGGCTTTGCGGTTGCTGGTTGAGTCGTAGATTTAGAAAAATCGCATATTTTTTTTAAAGAAGAAGGACATTATGCGCATCGAAGTATACGATTCCACCCTGCGAGACGGCGCTCAGGCCGAAGGTATTTCCTACTCGTTGGAAGACAAGCTGCTGATCGCTCGGCGGCTCGATGCGCTCGGTGTTGATTATATTGAAGGCGGCTGGCCCAATCCGACCAACCCCAAGGACCTGGCTTTTTTTCAGGAGGTTGGCAAACTTGGTCTGCGCGCCAAGGTTACGGCCTTCGGCAGCACGCGGCGGACGACGAATGCCGCAGAAGAGGACGAGACCCTGGCGACTTTGCTCAAGGCCGGTACCGAGAGCATTGCCCTCTTCGGTAAGAGTTGGACGCTGCACGCGACCGAGATCCTGCGGGCCACGCTCGCGGGCAATGTCGAGTTGATCCAGGACTCGGTCGCGCATCTCGTCGCGCACGGCCGCGAGGTGGTCTACGACGCCGAGCATTTTTTTGACGGTTACAAGGCCGATGCCGGTTATGCGATTGAAACGCTATTAGCCGCAGAGCACGGGGGCGCGCGGATCCTCGTGCTTTGCGACACCAACGGCGGCACGTTGACTCGCGAGATCGGTGAGATCATCGAGGCGGTGAAAGAGCGCATCGGCATCCCTTTCGGCATCCACGCCCACAACGACTCCGGTGTCGGTGTGGCGAATAGTCTCTTGGCGGTGGAGTTAGGCGCAGTGCAGGTCCAAGGCACGTTCAATGGTTATGGCGAACGTTGCGGCAACGCGAACCTGTGCTCGATCCTGCCCAACCTGGAGTTGAAGATGGGTTATCAGACCGTCGGTCGGGAAAAGTTAGCAGACCTGATGGGCTTCTCGCGCTTTTTGAGTGAGATTGCCAATGTGCACCACGACCACCGTCAGCCCTTTATCGGCGAGAGTGCTTTCGCGCACAAGGGCGGAGCCCATGTAGACGGGGTGATGAAAGTCGCGCATTCTTTTGAGCATATCGAACCGGAATCGGTCGGCAATGAAAGGCGTTTTTTGGTCTCGGACCAGTCGGGGGGGGCAACGATCGTCAACAAGCTGCGGCGTTTCCTGCCCGGTGTCGAGAAGAAGGATCCGCTGGTCTCCCAGGTATTAGAACGGGTCAAGCGTCTCGAACATGAGGGGTATCAGTTCGAGGCGGCGGAGGGGTCATTTGAACTGATGGCGCGGCGGGTACAGGGCACGTATGAGGATCTGTTCACCTTAATCAATTTCCGCACCATCAACCGCAAAACCGGAGTTACGGCCGAAGACGCCGAGGCGATCGTCAAGGTCGATGTGGGCGGCGTGGAATATCACACGGTGGCCAGTGGCGATGGTCCGGTCAACGCACTCGACCAGGCGTTGCGCAAGGGGCTGGAGCAGAAATTCCCCTCGCTGATCCAGGTGCATCTGGAAGACTACAAGGTGCGGGTGTTGACCAGCGGTGACGGGACGGCGGCGAAAGTGCGGGTGTTGATCGAGTCTTCTGACGGCAGAGATGTGTGGGGTACGGTCGGGGTTTCGGAGAATGTGATCGAGGCGAGTTGGATCGCGTTGGCAGATAGTTTGCATTATAAGTTGTTGAAGGATGCGTTGGAGGCTGCGGGGGAAGGGCCGACGGCGACTGGGTGAGCGGCTGGCGGGGAAGCCCCAGGGCTTCTGCTATTATTGCAATAATCTTCGTTAAAAAAGAAACAAATAAAGAGTGAAGAATAAGGAGTATCCCCGGTGAAAATCATTGATGGTGGGAATGTTTGTTCGGCGAAGGGGTTTCAGGCCGTCGGTTTGGCGTGCGGGGTGAAGGAGGGGGCCAAGGATATGGCCTTGGTGTTTTCGCAAGAAGAGGCGAGCGGGGCGGCAGTCTATACGAAGAACAAGGTGCAGGCGGCACCTATACAAGTGTGTCGAGAGCATCTTGCCGACGGCAGCGCCAAGGCGGTGGTGCTCAATTCGGGCAATGCCAATGCTTGTACTGGGGAAGAGGGGTTGGCCAACGCGCGGCGGATGTGCGGTTTGACGGCCGAGATGTTGGGCCTAGATGCGGCGGAAGTGCTCGCTTGTTCGACGGGGGTAATCGGGGTGCAGTTGCCGATGGAGGCGATTGAAACGGGGATACCGCAGGCGGCAAAGGTGTTGTCTGGCAAGGGCGGTAAGGACGCAGCCGAGGCGATTATGACGACGGATACGGTGCCCAAGACCTTTGCGGTCGAGGTGGAGATCGCAGGCGTGAAAGTGCGCATCGGGGGCATGGCCAAGGGGTCCGGTATGATCGCGCCGAATATGGCGACGATGCTCTCGGTTATAACCACCGACGCCGATATTGCACCCGAATTGTTGCGCAAGCAGCTCGGGTTGGCGGTCCGAAGATCTTTCAACTGCATCACTGTTGACGGTGATATGAGTACCAACGATACCGTTATCGTCTTGGCCAACGGGGCGTCGGGTGCGCCGGCGATTGAAGGTAGCGGCGAAGCGGCAGATGATTTTTACGCCGGTTTGGAGATGGTATGTCGCGAATTGGCCCGTCTGATCGCCCGTGACGGCGAAGGAGCGACGAAACTGGTTAGCATCCGGGTTAACGGCGCAGGCAACGAGGCCGAGGCACGGCAGGTCGGTTTGAGCGTGGCTAATTCGAATTTGGTCAAGACCGCCGTTTTCGGCCGCGACCCCAATTGGGGGCGAATTCTTTGTGCGGTGGGTTATGCAGGGGTCGATATTGATCCGGATAAGGTCGCCGTGTCGCTTTGTGGCACGCCGATCTACGGCGCTGGTGCCGGGCTCGATTTTGACAAGGATAGGCTTATTGAAGCGATGGGGGCTGAAGATATTCCCATCGAGATCGATCTCGGCCAGGGGCCGGAGCAGGCGGAGATTTTTACCTGCGATTTTAGTTATGATTATGTGCGTATCAACGCCGAATACACCACTTGATCATTTGTGTATATGACAAACAGTAAGTTGCCAATAAATAAAATGAACCGTCTATAGGATTCATATAAAAACTTTCTTATTTCGTTCCTTTTATGAGCAGCGGACACTAATAATTGGCCCGGTTAGGGTGTGAGTGTTCTGGTTTGTATAAAGTCCTCTGGGCTGAGATAACCGAGTCGACTATGGGGTTTTCTCGATTGTAATGTTGGCGCCCATCCGCGATGGCCACTTGCGCCTCGCGCCGATTCAATAACATTTCTCGGCGTAGAGATTCGCCGCGCAAACGACTGTGAAAACTGGCGATGTATCCATTTTCCCGGGGACTACCCGGGTCAATATAGATCGTTTTGGTCTGGTGGTCTGCGAGCCATTGCTGGACTTTAGCGGCGATAAACTCGGGGCGATTATCACTACGCATAAAGCCGGGCACCCCGTATTGGATCATCGCTTGTTCCAGTACGCCAAGACCTGAGCGGCGGTGATCTGCCGTCCGACCTGGATGGGTAAAGATTGGCGGCCATACCTATCCAGCAGCGTCATCGTTTTCAACGTACGGCTGCCTTCTTGGGTTTAGGTCGCACTTTAAGCCCTTACCGTCGACGAATGCGCTGGGCTTGTTTACGACGTACCGCCCAGCCCTCTCTTGCCAACAAAAGTAGATATGGCCAAGATAAGGCGATGATCTGCTGGTCAACCTGCTTTTGGCGATCATTCAGCGGCTTCGGCACATATCGATAGGTATAGCAGGGCAAGTCCAAGGTAGGTGCAGGCCCTTCGCACCGAGCACAGCCACTGCAGCACCACGTGTGTCACAGCCGACATTTTTTGCGAAGGGCTTACCTTACCATTTTTTTGAATAGGCCTCTTTGCGCATTCGATTTTTCAGCGTCGATTCGGCCAACATCTTTTTTAACTCGGCGTTTTATTTTTCTAATTCCTTGAGCCGTTTGGCATCGGCCAATTCCATGTCGCCGTATTTCTTTTTCCAGCGATAGAACGTCTGCTCTGAGATGTTGTGCGTGCGGCAAACAGCTTGAGCGGTTTCACCGCCATCGGCCTGCCGTAAAATACGGACAATCTCTTAGGTGCGATGTGTTTTGTCTTTCATGAGTATTTCTTAGACGAATCGGAGGAATACTCATGAAATGCAAAGCGCATACTTTGGCGATCCCCAGGTGGCTGTATGCCTATGGGGCGATCAACCTCAGGCCCATATTTTATATAGCTGCCCAAACTTAGGTTTACGACTACGCTGCCGCCCGGCTCGCCACTCACCAGGAGGCAGTTCACCATTTACGGGGTGTTCCAGATCGTTTGCTCGTTCAGCGGCATTATCGGTAACGGGCTGTTTCCCTGAACGCGGACCGCGGTCGGATTTGACACCCACCTCTAATTATTCCTCATTATCCCGATAACAGGCACAGCCAGATTGCGACAGAAGCTCTCCGATAGCCCGCCCACACTCAGACGGGCTCCTAACGCGATCAATTCGACAGAACCCGAGGTAATCCGATGTCACGCACAAGCACTAATCGCCGCACTTTCCTAAAAAAAACCGCTGCCGCCACCGCCGCCCTCACTCTCACGCCCACCCTCGGCTTTCCCAATTTACACCTGAAACCCTACGCTGGCCGCTCCCTCACCATCTACCAGCAGGCCTCTCCGATCTTCGAAGGCGCCTTCGAACTCTTCCAGCCCTATTTCGAAGACCTCACCGGCGCCAAAATCAGTTTCGTCTCCATCCCTGTCGCCGACATGGGACAGCAAATCGCCCTCTCGCTCACCGCCGACAAAGGCGAAATGGATCTCACCTGGTACTACGCCGTGTACCCCCTGGTGCTGCAGGGACTGGTTCAACCCATCGACGACTTTATCAAAGACCCCAATCTCACGCCGCCCAAGTGGGATTTTGCCGACTACCTACCCGGGGCACTCGAATCAGGCCGCGTCGATGGAAGACTCTACAACCTCTCCGTCACCGCTAATGCCTTAGCCTTCTACTACCGCACCGACAAAATTGCCGACGCCGGTTTTGTCGATGAGCAGGGCCGGGCTGTGCCGCCCGTCACCTGGGACGATGTCCAGCGTTATGGGCAGGCGCTCGACGCGCGCCGCGACAAGCCCCTGCTGCTGATGTACTCGCCCAATGGCACCCAGTGCACCCAGATCTGGTTGAGCCTGTGGCTGGCGCAGGACTATACCTATATTTGGGACCAAAACGGCAAGTGCATCGTCAATAACGCCGACGGCTTGGTGGTGACCCGGTTGTTGAAAGACTTACTCAAGTGGGCTTCGCCGACCAACGTCACCTGGGACTTTCCCGAGGCACATGCCGCCTTCCAGCAGGGTCGGGGTGCGATGCTGCCGCAGTGGAATAACCTCGGCGGTATTTACAACGATCCCGCAAACTCATTGGCGGCGGGCAAGCTCAGCATGGCTCCCTGGCCCAGAATCAAAGTCAGCGCTAGCGACGCTGGGCACTGGTACTCGCTGATCGCGGCCAACTCGCCCGACAAGGAACTGGCCTGGGTATTGGTTCGCGAATACAATAGCTACGCGTGGCAGAAAAAATTCTTCCTCAATTCGGCGGTCAATTTCAATCCCTCGCGCAAAAGCGTCTACGACGACCCAGAAGTCAAAGCTGTCTACCCCTGGATCCACGCGATCCGCGATTCCAACAACAACGGCCGTGGCCAGCAGCGCAGGACCCTCGAATGGGAGGCAGTCCAATTGGTCCTGCAGGAGGAATTGGGACCCTACGTCACCGACGAGACCAACGATGCGCAACAGGTGCTAGACCGCATCGCCGCCCGCGTCGATGAGATCACCCGGGCCAGCGGCCGCTTTAAAGGCTAGCAGATGCCCGACGCCCGCACCACTCCTTGGCTATTCATGACGCCGAGCATCGTTCTGCTCTTGGCCGTCGTCGGTTATCCGGTTCTGTTGGGCTTCAAGCTCAGCCTCTACGACTGGCAGTTGGCGACCATCGGCCAGGAGCGCTACGTCGGGCTGGCCAACTATATCGAACTGATCGATAACGAGCGCCTGTGGGGCTCGATCGAGTTCACCCTCTTTTATGCGCTGGCCGCCGTTTGTATCGAAATTGTCCTCGGCACCGCCCTGGCGCTCTTGCTCAATCAGCCCATCCGCGGCATGCGTTTTTTCAACACCTTGTTGCTGGCCCCGATCGCTCTGTCGCCGGTCGCTGTCGGCGTTACCTGGAAGTTTTTTCTCAACGCCGACTACGGTACCATGACCTTCCTACTGCAGGAATTCGGCATCGCCGACTACCAAACGTGGTTGGTGCAGAAGTCGGCGGCGCCGTGGGTGCTGATTGGGATCGACGCCTGGTGGTCGCTGCCCTTTGTGACCGTCATCCTGCTAGCCGGCTTGAAGAGCCTGCCGCCCGAACCCTTCGAGGCGGCGCAAATTGACGGTGCCCGCAGCTGGCAGTCCTTCTTTTACATCACTCTACCCCTACTCAGGCCGGTTTACCTAGTAGTGCTGGTCATCCGCGTGATGGACGCGCTCAGGGTCCACGAGCTGGTTTTCGTGCTGACCCAGGGCGGTCCCGGCCGCAGCACTAGCAGCCTCAGCTTCTTGATCTGGCAGACTGGCTTCAAGCTGCGCGAGATGGGCAATGCCACCGCCATCGGCATGGCCTTCCTGGTCTTTATCGTCTTGCTGACCGCGGTCCTCACCAAACTCCTCGATCGCCAGATCAGCGAGGTGCGTAACTAATGTCGGCCGCTCGTTTCAAAAAGATGCTGGCGCTGGCGCTGGCGTACCTGGTGATCGTTGCGTTCTGCGTGGTCGAAATGTTGCCGATCTACTGGGTGGTCATCACGTCCTTTAAGACCAATCTCGAAATTTTCGGCGGGCACCCTTTAATGCCGCCCTTTTCCAAGGCGACTCTCGACAACTACGCCTATGTCTTCAAGGAAACCGGCACTTCGGGAGTGGCGGTGGCGTCCTACCTCAAGAACTCGCTGATTGTCACCACCTGCACCATCGCCATCACCATGGTCGTCGGCACACTAGCCGCCTACGGCCTGGCCCGCTTTCGCATGCGTGGCCGTTCGCTGATGGCGATGTTATTCCTCGTCGTGCGCATGGTCCCGGCGATGGCCGTCGGCATCCCGGTCTACCACATGGTCCGCTCGCTCGAACTGCTCAACACCCACTTCGCGTTGATTCTGGTCTATTCGGCCTTCTTGACGCCCTTTGTTATCTGGATGATGCGCGGTTTCCTAATGGACATCCCGGCCGAGCTGGAAGACTCGGCCCGCATCGACGGTTGCAACCGTCTGCAGGCCTTCTGGCACGTGACTGTGCCGATGGCGGCTCCGGGGCTGATGGCCACGGCGACCTTCACCTTTTTGGGCGCTTGGAACGAGTATATCTTCGCCTCGCTGTTGACCAGCACCCCCGACGCCCAGACCACCACCGTGCTGATCGCTGGGCAGATCTCCTTCGATCAGGTCTACTGGGGCCGCATCGCGGCCATTGCTACCGTACTGATTGTCCCTGCGGTGGTCTTTATCCGCTTTATGCAGCGCTATTTGATCCAGGGATTGACCATGGGCGCGGTCAAAGAGTGACATTCGCTCAGATTTTCCGTGCATTTACGGATCGGCCGCGAAACCGAATTATCGTTCCAACCTATGTCCAGATTATCCCAGCCACTGCAAGCGCAGCACGATATCGTGGTTGAACGGCGGTAACGCAAAGACCGTCTTGGGGCCACCCGAGTGCAGGGTCCGGGGGGAATACAGACCAGTTTGTGGGGAGAAGCAGGCGGCTTTATAGTCGCCTTTGGGCAGATCTATAACCAGTTCGCCTTCAACACGCTCACCGGCACTAGGATCTCCGGCTTCGCGGTGGTCGGCCAGGTAGGCGCTGTAGTCTTTGCACGGGACACCGAATACGACCGCCAGCGCGTGTTTCGGGTTTTGGCGGACCAGCATCGG
>Ga0115002_10002095_pt1 | contig 26426 bp, 30 predicted proteins | sample ArcticOcean_MG_C_8_FD_89576 | JGI IMG/M metagenome (GOLD analysis project Ga0115002, IMG submission 89576) | Marine microbial communities from western Arctic Ocean - ArcticOcean_MG_CB11_86 | ecosystem: Environmental > Aquatic > Marine > Oceanic | place: Arctic Ocean: Canada Basin | collected... | reverse complement strand
CACCACTACGGTCTGCTCGACGAAGCTGCGTCTTCAAACTTCCACCCATGCAGTCCATTGATATACGAATGCTTGGTAGCCTTTTTCTTAGCTCCTCGGCAATTTTAAAACCAGCTCGACGTGCTTGCTCTCCGCCTGCAGTCAAATATGCATTAGGCATTCGCTCACTAACCGACAGCCCCTCTGCCATAATCAATTCCACAACTCTCTCGACACCTAGAGCCCAACCAATCGCTGGAGTATCTCTCCCGCCTAACTGCGCTACTAGAGTATCGTATCGACCACCTGAACAAACAGCACTTTGAGCTCCTAATAGGTCAGTCACCCACTCGAAAACTGTGCGTGAGTAATAATCTAGCCCCCTTACAAGCCTTGTATTAATCACGCAATCAACACCGACATCGCTTAGTAGTTGCTGCACACCATCAAAATGCGCCTTTGAATCGTCATCAAGGTATTCGCTTAAATCAGGTGCATTTGCTATCAAATCCTTAAGGCCCGAATTTTTACTGTCCAGAATCCTAAGCGGATTGCGCTCTAAACGGTGAAGACTTTCTGCATCTAAAATATCTTTAGCACCAGCAAAATAGTGTTGTAGTGCCTTACGATAAACTGCTCTAGCCTCGGGGGTTCCCAAAGAGTTTATCTCGAGCTTGGGACTCTGAAGATCCAAACGCTCCCAAAGCCGCGCTGACATTACAATAAGTTCTGCATCTATCTCCGGGCCCACGAAACCAATAGCCTCAACATCCAACTGATGAAATTGACGATAACGGCCTTTCTGAGGCTTTTCATGGCGAAACATTGGACCACTGCACCAGAGTTTCTGCTGTTTATTGTGAAAAAGACCATTACTTAACCCAGCTCTAACTATGCCAGTAGTAGCCTCAGGCCGTAGCGTAACACTTGAGCCGTTGCGGTCCTCAAATGTGTACATCTCCTTTCGAACTATGTCAGTTGTTTCTCCAATAGAGCGGCAAAAGAGTTCCGTACGTTCCAGAGCCGGTATACGAATTCTTTGGTAACCGTAGGCCTCAAAGACCTCTTCGGCAGCAGTTTCAACGACTGTCCAGACAGCACGAGCATCAGGCAACACATCATTCATACCTCGAACTGGTTGAATGCAGTCAACCATTAGCCTCAAGAGGCCTCTGTGATAACAAAACGAGCAACGTTACCACCATAGTCATTAACTGGAATTAAATAGGCATCACCATTGATACGTATCTGCACCCCACTTGCATTGCCAAGCAAAAATGACAAGGGAAAATGCGCATCAAAAATCGACATGCGTCCAGCGCGTCCAAGGTCATAATAAAAGCGCTCTCCATGAACATCAGTGATTTCAGTCCAACAGTCCTGGTCAAAGACAATCTCTACCCGTGCAGTTGGCTCAGACGGCATACTGCGCAAGTCTTCCTCATTCCCAACTTCAACGTACGATTCTAATTGAACCTTCTCAATACTCGGCACCACTAACTGATTAGCTAACGTTGGCAAAAAGTTCGCTGGAGCCGATGACACATCAATAAAATCAACTACTAATGGTTCCTTTACTGCAACACTATTAATTTCGAAATCTGAATCATTTTCAATGGAAGTGATTGCCTCTACGAATGAGGGTCCATCAAAATAGAGATGCCAAACCCAACCTCCCGCAGCCAACAAAGCCAGAAAAAGCATAAGGGAAATCCATCGAGCAAACCGTTTCCCGCTATCAAGTCGGATTGGTCTACTGGACGTCATTGGAATATCACGACTGCCAACCTGGTTGTTGTATTGTTTCAGGAGATGTTCGTATTCTAGCCCAACACGCTGAGAATATTGCCTCATATACCCCTTAGTAAAAACAGGCGCAGAGAGTGTCTCGAAGTCATCCTGTTCAAGCGCAATCAAAAACGCAGACTCAATACGCAAGTCTCTCACGAGCTGCTCTATAGATAGGCCTTTTGCCTCTCGGGCAGCCCTAAGCATTTCACCGACAGATAAAACATTCTCTTCAGAAGGGTTCCCTGGGATTTTTGCTTCAGTATTTGTCATTTCATACAGGCTGATCTATCTGAGTACTCTTGCAACAAAACCAAACCACAGTATCAGTAAAAAATTTTGGCCTAATTGTGAGACGTAACAATAAAGCAATCGACACAAATAACGTCCTAATAATCATTAACATGCTGCCCTAATTTTCTTGCTTCCTAAGCGCACTAACATCCGATCCTTCACCTGACCAGCTAACTGACCACAAGCTGCAGAAATATCGTCCCCCCGAGTACGCCTTATTGTAGCGACAATCCCAGTAGCTCTCAGTTTCATGCAGAATCTACTAATGACATCAGGTTCTGAGCACATGTACTCTGTCCCAGGAAAGGAGTTGAAGGGTATAAGGTTCACCTTAGCTGGCTTATTTTTTAGTAATTTCATAAGCGAAATTGCGTCCTGAACTCCATCATTCACGCCCGCCAGCATCACGTACTCAAAGGTTATGTGTCGAGATGCTACGCATTCTGCGTAATTCCAGCACGACTCCAATAGTTCCCGAATCCGGTGACGCCGATTGATAGGCACTAGCTCATCTCGAAGCTTATCTGTTGGCGCATGAAGTGACACAGCTAATGCAACATTACAGTCCTGCGAAAGCTTCCGGATCTGCGGGACAAGACCGGAAGTGCTAATCGTGACACGTCGGCGTGACAGACCCATTGCATTATCATCTATCAGAAGCTTCGCCACTTGCACTACTTCGCGATAATTTGCCAAGGGTTCCCCCATGCCCATAAATACAACATTGGTAATAGATAACTCTGGTGCAAGTTGCTGATTTGCAAGAATGACCTGGCCGAGAATCTCAGCAGCATTGAGATTTCGGTTAAAACCACGCCGACCGGTCGCACAAAATGTGCAGTCCATAGCACATCCAGCCTGCGAGGAAATGCATAAAGTTGACCTGTTTGATTCAGGAATATATACAGCCTCAACCGCCTGTCCTGCGCCAACATCAAGCACCCACTTGCGTGTTCCATCGCACGCATTATCCGTGCGTATCACTTTAGGTAAGGACAGAGTAGCTACAAGATTAAGGTGGCGACGCAACTGCACACTCAGGTCAGTCATCTGATCGAATTCCAATACGCCACGCTGGTAAATCCAATGCATAAGCTGTTTAACGCGGTATGGCTTTTCGCCTAAACCAACAAAAAATTCAGCCAGCAAATCCGGTGCAAGACCAATGAGGTTTAGCTTTCCGGATTCCGCAGATATAGGGTTCAGCGCATTCTCGCGCAAATCTCTTCCCCATCAAAAAAAAAGCCAATCTCATGAGCAGCAGTCTCTGGGCCGTCGGAGCCGTGCACAATATTTTCTTCTATAGAATCAGCAAAATCTGCTCGAATCGTACCTGAATCAGCTTCTGCTGGATTCGTTGCACCCATAATTTCACGGTTTTTTTGTATCGCATTTTCTCCTTCAAGGACTTGAACAACTACTGGACCAGACGTCATGTAGCTCACGAGATCACGGTAGAAGGGTCGTTCTTTATGAACCTCGTAGAATCCTTCGGCCTGTCTCTGCGTGAGATGCGACATCTTTGCTGCCACAATCTGTAGTCCTCGTTGTTCAAAGCGTCGGTATATCTCACCGATCAAGTTTTTTTGCACACCATCTGGTTTAATTATGGAAAGAGTTCTTTCTAACGACATTTTTCACCTTTTTTTTAAACACTAAAACTTTCACCGCAACCACATTCGCCTTTGATGTTCGGGTTGTTAAACCTGAATGCCTCATTCATGCCTTCTTTGACAAAATCGACCCGAGTTCCATCGATCAACTTCAAACTGTCATTATTGACCACAACCTTTACACCAAAGTCGCTGAATACAATATCGTTCGAATCAATCGAATCCGCATAATCGACAACATAAGCATAACCATTGCAACCTGTTTTCTTGATTCCAAGCCTGAGACCAACGCCATGTCCACGACGTTCTAGGTAACCACGTACACGCTCAGCTGCGCTTTCAGTGAGAGATATAGCCATCTTTAATTTCCATTCTGCATATTTAATCGCTCTAGTTGTTCCTGACAAACGGCCGCAGCATCTTCGATCAACAATAATTTCCCCAGTCTATCTACAGGCACGCCTAGCTCCTCTCGGCGCTTAAGCATCCCCAAGGCCAACAATGCGTCAGTCGGACGCCCTTCTAACCATTCCGCCACCCAATCAACCGTGGCCACCGTGTAAGGGCACCCGTACACGTTAAAACGAACAGCGCATATTACACCGTCAATTGCTTGAATCTGGAAACGAATCCAAACGTTTAAAGTTCGGTCTGCCGACTCACCTGAAACAACTCCTGCAGCATCTTCTTTGAGGCCTTTAGCTCTATTTGGCGAAAGAAAGCGCTTCTTAACCTCAGACCCGTAATCCATAATTTAACCAATAGTTTAGCGCAAAGTATGCGTCCACCGCATTAACATGCCGTCCAATCTGGAGCGCCGCTGGCTAGCTCTCTAAGACGAGAGGCTTCTTGCTGCACTCGACTTAAAACATAGTCAATGTCAGCTTCTGTAGTAAATCGGCCTACGCTAAACCGCAAGCTACTTGCAGCAAGAGCGTCACTCAGTCCCATTCCACGAAGCACATGGGATGGATCTGGAACATTCGAGTTGCAGGCTGAACCAGCTGAAACAGCCACATCTGCAAGTGCAGATCGTAGACTTTCTCCTTCGATACCCGCAAACGTAACATTTAAAACATGCGGGGATCGCTTCGTGGGATGCCCATTTAGGGACGCACCCTTGATTCTGCTCAAGCCTCCCCAAAGCTGATCGCGCCTGGCCGCTAATAGCGGTCCCTCCCGGTCTGGGTCAGCCAATAAAAATGCCTTACCAAAACCAGCGATCTGATGCGTTGCTAAGGTTCCAGAACGGTATCCTCCCTCCTGCTCTCCACCATGGATCATAGGGGTAATGTTCACCCCTTTACGAATGTAAATAGCACCAATTCCCATTGGCCCATAGGCCTTATGAGCGGTTAGCGAAACAAGATCAACTGGAGAGTCCCCAACATTCAAAGAAACTTTACCAATACTTTGCGCTGCATCCGCATGAAACAATACACCTCGCTCTCGGCAAACAGCACCAAGAAGGTCAAGATCCTGCAAAACACCAGTCTCATTGTTCACGTGCATAATGGACACGAGTACGGTGTCATCTCGGATTTCTGCAGCAAGTTGATGCGGACTGATAACGCCATCTGCATCGTGATCAACAAAAGTAACATCAACACCTTGAGTTTTAAGCATGTAAGCAGTATCTAGAATCGCTTTATGCTCTAGCGTTGAAGTAATCAAATGGCGTCCACGATGTTTATTCGCATGCATAACTCCAATCAAAGCCATGTTGTCAGATTCAGTCGCGCCAGAGGTGAAATAGATACTATTGGTCTCGGCGCCAATTCGTTCGGCGATCTGAGTACGAGCCTTATCAATACGAATCTTGGCACTCCTACCAGGGCCGTGCGATGAGGATGGGTTTGCATAATCTCCATTAAATCCCAAGCACTGCGTCATCACCTCAATAACCTCCGGATCCACCGGAGTGGTAGCTGCGTAGTCTAAGTATATTTTCTTGGCTGCCATGTTGTTATTTTTTTTTCGGGAGCTTTTTATCAGTCTTAGGAGGACTGTCTTGAGAAAGAGCCGTCAACATGCCACGCAAAATATTCACCTCATTACGATCAAGACGCGCTCGATTAAAAATCCTACGGAGTCTCAATTTTAATTGCTTAGGATGGTCCGGCTTTAAAAACCCAGCATCCACTAACAATGTCTCGAGGTGCCGATGAAAACCTTCAAGCTCCTGAGCATTCGCTAAAGGGATTTCCGGCACTACAAGTTCATTCCCCAGTGATGATTCATAATCTGGGCTAGCCATGCGCAGCTCATAACATAGAATCTGAACAGCCATGGCAATGTTCAACGATGAGTAGTCGGGGTTAGCGGGGATATGCACAAGCTTATGACAATAAGCCATATCCTCATTAGTTAGCCCAGAATGTTCCGGACCAAATACCGCTGCAACCTGAGTCTGTCCAATCTTTGACCAGATCTCTTTGACTACACCTCGAGGATCAATCGCTGGCCAAGGAAGACTACGGAGACGCGCACTTGCGCCAACCACAAAACCACAATCAGCGATTGCTTCGCCCAAAGAAGCTACGACCCGTGCTTTAGCAAGCACATCATCAGCGCCGGAGGCGCGTGCTGTTGCCTCAGGACTAGGAAACTCCTTAGGCGCTACCAACGTTAAATCGTCTAACCCCATAGTCTTCATGGCCCTAGCGATTGCGCCAATGTTCCCGGGGTGAGAGGTTTCCACAAGTACGATACGCACTGGTACGCGCATAATAAATCCCAATCAAATTCTCTTTATGTCGGCGGAACGAGTATTCTACCCCCCTAATGTCGACACTCCGAATCAACCCAACTATCTGAATTCTCATGCATGCAATATTAAACATAGCGGTGCGTGCAGCTCGTGAAGCCGCCGTCATCATGATTCGCAATCTTAATCGGATTGAACGGCTCGAAGTCTTGCAAAAAGGGCATAACGAATTTGTTAGCCAAGTCGATAGGCTTGCAGAGGAAACCATTATCGGGGTAATCCGAGAATACTATCCAGAGCACGCCATACTGGCAGAGGAAAGTGGCAAGAGCGGCGATCACGAGTACGAGTGGATTATTGATCCACTTGATGGCACGACAAACTACCTGCACGGATTTCCTGTCTTCTCTGTTTCTATTGCCGTAATGCTTAATGGACAACTTGAGCATGGAGTAGTCTACGATCCGCTCCGGCAAGAATTCTTCACAGCTAGCCGAGGACAGGGAGCGCAGCTAGATGATCGTCGAATACGCGTAAGTAAGCGCACACAACTGAGACAGTCTTTAATCGCCACCGGATTTCCGTATAAAGGAAATGACCGGCATGTTGATGACCATCTTGGAATGCTTAAGGAGGTTATCAAGCAAAGCTCTGGCGTTCGCCAGCTTGGATCGGCCTCACTTGATCTGTGTTACGTTGCCGCGGGGCGGATTGATGGCTTTTGCGAAATGAACCTAAAAAAATGGGATATGGCAGCAGGAGCGCTAATACTTAAAGAAGCTGGGGGACGCATTAGCGACTATCGGGGAACGGATAAATATCTAGACAGCGGTCACGTAGTAGCTGGAAACCCAAAAATATATTTAGCCCTCTCAGAACTGCTTGCTCCTTACGCATCCAACCTAGCGCAAAAAAAATAGCCTACTAACCTGCTCAAGCTAACCACTCTAGAGCGTCAGATAACCTTTACGGTATGTCGTCAATCTCTTCCCGTTTAGGAGGAACAAGGTCGGTCGATGAAACATTGAGTGCAAGGGCACAAGAGCTGGCAATGTAGATTGAGGAATATGTGCCAATAACGACGCCCACAATAAGCGCCAACGCAAAACCAGAAATGGTTTCACCACCCAAAAAAAACAAGCACCCCAAAACCAGCAAGGTTGTAAGACTTGTAATCAAGGTTCGGGCGAGCATCTGATTAATAGATGCATTAATAATCTCCTCTGATGTCCCACGTCTCATAACACGAAAATTCTCTCGAATCCTATCAAAGACCACGATCGTATCGTTGAGGGAATAGCCAATCGTCGCGAGCAACGCTGCAACGATAGTTAAATCAAAAGATATTCCAAAAATAGAGAAAAAACCAAACACAATAATGACATCGTGAACGAGGGCGGATATCGTGCCGACAGCAAATTTCCATCTAAACCGCAACATTACATAGATAAAAATAAGTATGAGGGCTATAAGCATGGCAAGCCCACCTTGCTCTGTCAGTTCATCGCCAACCTGGGGACCAACAAATTCAAATCGTTGCAACTCTGCCGAAGGATCTTGTGCTCGCAAGGTATCTACTACCCGGTCTCTCGTTTCCGCATCACCAGCTACATCCTGAGGCATTAACCGCACAAGCACCTCAGAAACAGTACCAAAATTCTGCACTAAAGGATTTTCAAAGCCCTCCTCTGCAAGTGCAGAACGAATGTCTGCTAAATCTACTTCACTTGCATAGGACATCTCTAAAAGGTAGCCCCCAGAAAAATCGAGGCCAAAGTTAAGCCCTCGCGTAACGAGTGAGCCTAGAGCAAGGACAATAACCAATACAGAAAAGATAAGCGCTGCACGACGAGCAGCCATAAAATTAATATTTATACCTGAATTAAGCATCTCTACGTCCTAACGCCGCCGATAGCCAATTTCTCAACCTGACGATTACCGTAGATTAGATTCACGATAACCCTAGTGCCAATAATGGCAGTAAACATTGACGTAATTATGCCAAGCCCAAGAGTTGTGGCAAACCCGCGAATTGGTCCAGTACCAAAAACAAATAATACGCACGCGGCAATCAGTGTGGTGATATTTGCATCCGCAATAGTGGAGAACGCTTTCTCGTATCCCGCGCGAATACTTGCCTGAGGAGAATTACCATTACGCAGTTCCTCACGAATCCGCTCAAAAATTAGCACATTCGCATCTACCGCCATACCGACAGTAAGTACGATACCCGCAATTCCCGGTAAGGTCAGGGATGCCTGCAACATTGAAAGCAGCGCAATAATTAATACTAGATTAGCAAACAGCGCAAGATCCGCTATTACACCAAATACTCGATAGTAGAAGGCCATGAAAAGCACAACGAAAAAGAACCCCGTTAACACGGCTGTTCGGCCTCTTTCTATATTGTCCTGACCTAGGCTTGGTCCAATGGTTCGCTCTTCTACCTTCAAAATCGGCGTTGCTAGAGCCCCAGCCCGCAGCATCAATGCAAGATCTTGCCCCTCAAACGGTGTGAGCCCCGTAATCTGAAAATTATTCGAGAAAACACCCTGAATCGTCGCCGTACTAATAACCGTTTCTTCTCGAGTATTACGAAGAATTTCTTCACCATCTCGCTCAACTAGTTCTGGTTTTTCTTCAATAAACAATACGGACATAGATCGTCTTAAATTTGCCTGAGTTGTCTCAAGCATTCGGTTGGCACCTTGGCTATTCAAACGGACGAAAACCGCAGGCTGGCCCTGCGAATAACCGAATGAAGCGTCAGTTAACTGATCTCCAGATACAATTAAGTCTCGTCTAAGCAATTCTGGTCGACCATCACGGTGATAACGCAGTAATGATCCTATGGGTGGACGATTATTTTGATCCGCATCGTAAGGGTCATTTTCCCAGTCTACCAACCTAAATTCTAATGTGGCGGTGGATCCCAGTATTCGTTCTGCCTGCGCAGGATCTTGCACACCAGGAAGTTGCACAACTATCCGATTCAGGCCTTGACGCTGCACTACCGGCTCAGCAACACCAAGTTCATTCACCCTATTCCTTAAGGTAATTGTGTTCTGTTGAATGGCAAAATTCTGTCGTTGCGTAATCTGCGTAGGCGACAGTTCAATCTGAAAACCTGGCTGACCATCAACCGTTGTTCTATCCACTAACAATAATGGATCCAACACACGAATAATCTGCTCCGCATCATTCATTTTCAGAGGATCCAAAACACCAAATTGAATGGTATCGCCTCCAACCACCTGCAGACCGGTGTTACGAATCGTTGCTTCACGAAGACGAGTGCGCAGGTCCTGCACATACGTCTGAATAAGTTGGTCCAATGCGGAATCGAGATCCACCTGATATAGGAAATGGACACCACCCCGAAGATCAAGTCCCAGACTCATCGGCTCAAGACCAATAGCTCTTAACCACGCGGGGGTTCGAGGAGCAAGTGTTAAAGCAATAATATGAAACGGTAACGTTTCACCAAGCAACTCACTCGCTCGCAACTGAGAGGCTACATCTGGGAATCGCATCATAACCGCTTGCTCATCAGCAACTGGCTGCAAGAACTCTATTCCTTCCGCCTCTAGAGAAGCATTAATTCCGGACAAGGTAATATCGGTGATCGGATTGCCATCCTCACGCGTGATCTGCAACGCTGGGTCATCACCAAAGACGTTTGGTAATGCAAATACCAAACCACCCAATATTATGAGGGCAACTAAAAGATTCCCCCAAAACGGAAAACGGTTCATTAAAATATCTCAGGAATTCTTAATGGTGCCAGGAGGAACCACTACAGAGATCGTGCCGCGCTGTACTTTCAGAGATACGCCGTCCGAGACTTCCAACGCGAGCCAATCATTATTCACAGACATAATTTTCCCGAGTACGCCGCCTGCGGTGACAACCTCTTGTCCCTCAGCTAGCTCGTCCACCATCTTCTTGTGCTCTTTTGCCCGTTTTTGCTGAGGCCGAATTAACAAGAAATAAAATAAGACGAATATAACTACAAGAGGCAGAAAACTCGTAATAGTATCCATCTGACCACCCGCTTGGGCCCACGCTTGATTTATGAAGAAATCCATAGTTTCCTTCGCTAAGTTAGGAATTAATTGAAAGTCGTAGCTAGTGCAACGCAGTATTATGACATAGGTTCAACTAGAATCTCGCGAAGCATCGTCCATTTCTGCGTAGCGCTCCAACTTCTCGGAAGCAAATTCAGCAAAACTCTGGGTCCTGATGGACATTCGCATCTCAGACATAAGCGTCTGATAGTGGTAAAGATTATGTACGGTTGCAAGCCTAGATCCTAAGATCTCGTTGCATTTCTGAAGATGTCTGATATAGGCGCGACTGAAGTGCTGGCAGGTCTCACAGTTACACAACTCGTCAATAGGCCCTGTATCGTCCCTGAATCTTTGATTCCGAATATTGATTGAACCCTTCGTAGTAAATAACCGTCCGTTGCGCGCATGGCGCGTTGGCATAACGCAATCGAACATGTCCATGCCATAGGATACGGCCTTTATGAGATCCTCTGGTGTGCCAACCCCCATTAGGTAACGAGGCTTATCTAACGGCATCAGGGGATTGATGGTCTCAAGTACCGATAGACGCTCCTCTTCCGTCTCGCCAACTGCTAATCCGCCAACCGCATAGCCATCAAAGCCTATCTCAATAAGCCCCTCAAGAGATTCTTGTCTCAAAGAGGGAAATATCCCCCCCTGAATAATTCCAAACAACGCAGCATCCGATTTTGTGCCTAAACACAGGTTATCAAACGTTTTTCGACTCCTTTTAGCCCATCTAAGAGATAGGCTCATGGAACGTCTTGCCTCACTTTTTTCTACCGGGTAGGCCGTGCACTCATCGAAAACCATAACGATGTCAGCATTAAGACGATGTTGAATTTCAATGGACTTCTCTGGGGTAAGAAAGACTAGGTCTCCATCAACTGGCGAACGAAATTTTACGCCCTCCTCAGAGATCTGTTGCGTATCCAAACTCCACACCTGAAAACCACCAGAGTCCGTAAGGATGGGCCTTTCCCAGCCCATAAATTCATGCAAGCCGCCGTGAGCTTCTATTACTTCTATACCCGGGCGAAGCATAAGATGAAAAGTATTGCCCAAAATAATCTGACTGCCAACGGTGCTAAGTTCCTCAGGCATCATTGCCTTAACAGTACCGTAGGTCCCCACAGGCATGAAGGCGGGCGTATCTATAACGCCCCGCTCAAAACTTATCTGTCCATTTCGGGCGCCAGCACTAGCTTGAAGGAAATCAAACTTCACGGCATGACCAACATAGCATCACCATAGCTGAAAAATCGATACTCATTAGTAACCGCATAACGGTAGGCCTCAAGCACTGGTCCCTGCCCAGAAAAAGCAGAAACTAACATCAAAAGAGAGGATTCTGGCAAATGAAAGTTGGTAATCAAAGCATCGACTACTTGAAAAGTAAAACCAGGGTATATGAAGAGATTAGTCTCCCCTTCAAAGGGCGTCAGCGCCCCGTCCAAAGCGGCACTCTCCAAGGCCCGCACTACAGTCGTACCAACGGCAACTACCCGTCCTCCGCGCGCCTTAGTTGAAATGATAAGGTCGCACAGTTTCTCACTAACACAGGCCCACTCGCCATGGAGCGTGTGATCTTCGATGCGCTTCGTACGTACAGGAGTAAAGGTACCTGCCCCCACATGCAAAGTCAGAAATCCCGTATTGATAGATCTTTTTTGCAAACCTGCAAAAACCATATCATCAAAATGCAGTCCCGCCGTGGGCGCGGCAACGGCTCCATTTTCTCGTGCGTATACGGTCTGATACCGAGCCTCATCCTGGGGGTCAGGAATGCGATCAATATATGGCGGAAGCGGAATCTTCCCATGATCCTTAAGAAACGTCTCGATATCCGTATTAAACGCAAGATCAAATAATGCACCCTCTCTCCCCTTCACCCACGCTTGAACATCACCAGAAAAAATAATCTCTGTGCCAGGCCGTGGACTCTTGCTGGCTCTGATTTGAGCTCTAGCCTCACGCTTACCCGTGATCCGTTCAAGAAGCACCTCAACCGCACCACCAGTTGATTTTTGACCATGAAAACGCGCTGGAATAACCCGAGTATCATTCAAAACTAGCAAATCACCCGGAGCCAAGAGATCCGGCAGGTTGAAAAAATGCTTATCACAAACCTCATCCCCTCTAAGCACAAGCAACCTACTATCTTTGCGTTCTGCCAATGGTTCCTGAGCAATCAGATTGGTTGGCAAATCATAGTGAAAGTTAGTTCGATCCATAGCGCCGCGATTCTAACCCGCAAATTTCATCATTACTTCTATCATTGAAATAAAAAAAGCCGGCCACGTGGGCCGGCTAAAGCTAACTACACTTAAGGAAATTAAATATTAGCTCAATCTAATTAAACGGGCTAAGGGGATTCAAGTTGAATTTCAAGCGTTTGACGCCTTTGATCACGCATAACAATGATCTCTAAGTTCTCGCCTTCCTGAAAGCTTTTCAGGACACGCCAAGCATGTTCTGTATCAAGGGGAATTCTAGTGCCTATTTCGAGAATAACATCTCCATCTAGCATCTCCGTGACATTCGAAGGCGCCCTAACAACAAGGATGCCCGTATTAACACCAAAGTAACTAGCAAGGTCTGACGTTAACTCAACAAGCTCTAAATCATTCCAAAGATACCCGTTCCAGCGACTATCGAACCTTGACTTCGGATCATCCCTGGGTTCACCTCGAAAATTTCTCTTAAAAAACCGTGATAAAAACCGTGATTTAACATCTTGATCAACGATTCCTGGAGGTAAAGGTCGACGACCAAACATTTCACGTCTAAGTTCTTGAGAAACTATTTCAATATTTTGCTCTATTTCGTTACGTACCAAAGTAAGCGGGACTATGTCACCTGGAGAAAATTTTTGTATTTGAGCAATCAACAGCTCAGAAGGAAAATCACCGGACAATTCAGCTCCATCCATAGCAATGATCACATCGCCTGTCTCTATACCGCTTTGGTCGGCAGGACCACCAGGCGTTACACCGTCAACCCTAACCCCGTCTTCTGCATCACTTATCGTGATTCCCAACCAAGCTCCCCTTCCTGTCACCACACCCCCCTCAACCTGCCCACGCATCTGAATAGATATTCTTGCAACCTCTCTGGCAGCCTCTTGCATTGCCTCCCGTGCCTGCCTTAGTTCCATACGAGATTGCTCTGCCCCAGTTACCTGAGCACTGACCTGACTAGCCATTCCTAAAACAATCATCAATGTGGCTACTACGACTGCCGATACTCTTTTCATCATTACAACTCCAATAATTTTTTCGTTATCAACTATCAGATGCATCTAAAACCCAGAAAGTTGCGAGTGTGTATAACGTACATTTACTAATGCATCCATCAGCCCAACTCGACTCTCCCATAATGCTTCGGTTTCCATAGGCTGTAGCGTCCTCGCATACATAAGTTGTGCGTCTACCAACGCTATCTCATCCTCTAGACTTGCAATTGTGGACGTGGTGCCAGCACTGATAAGTCTAGGTTGGTATCCGATCTGACTTAACTGACGTTCAAGACCCTCTGACTCGGCAACTAGTGACGCATAAGTAGATGTAGCAAGTTGTTGGGTGAGGTTGGTATCCGCAACCTTGATAGTTGTCTTAGGTACGGTCGCGTTAAATTCTGGGACCCATGGTGAACGCATCACAACTAAGATCGCTGCTACCGCAACAGTTGCCGCAATCATGCCACGAAGTGGCCACTCCCAAGTTGATTTAGAAGAACCAAATGAAGCATCAGCAATCTTCTCCCACATGCCTGAAGGTGGTTTTAGCGAAGGCAAGGACTGCAGCGCGTTCTGCATTTTTCGCAGATCATCGATCTCCGTCTGTAACTGCTGATGATCATCAACAGCAATGCGAATTTCCACGTCGACAAGTTCATCGTCACGAATATTTAATAGGTTTTCAGTGCTGACATGCATACGTGTTTTTCATCCTCTAAGAGCTGATCATCTAAAAGTCCGCGCAAACGTTCATGCGCTCTTGCAAGTTGTGATTTTGAAAAACTGGTGGTCTTGTCCATCATTTGACCAATCTCTTTGTGCGTATATCCCTCTACGTCATGCAACCATACGACCGCACGCGAAGTTGCTGAGAGCTCGGCAAGCGCATATTCCAAATCTAACTGCATACCAACCTGTTCTCCATCCGTCTTTGGACAGATATCATCCGTTAACTCTAAATCTATACGTCTTGAATTCCAGGCGGATCGCAGATTCATGAGGCACTTATTCACCGCAATGCGGCGAACCCAGAAAGCAAACCCAGACTCTCCTCTATATGTGCCTATTTTTCTAATCACCTCTATAAACGTTTCTTGTAAAATATCCTCCGCCATTGCCTTAGAAACTAACATTCGTCTTGCCAAGGTATAAACCATAGGTGAACACAGTTCATAGAGTTTTGCGTGTGCGTTTCTATCGCCCTGACAGGCCTTTGCAACAAGCTCAGAATCTATTTGTGGAATTAAAGATCCCATAATAAGTTAGATGCGCAAATCAAATAAAAAGTTGCAATACTCTATTAAAAAAATCTCTTCCTCCATAAGTCTATGTTTTTATTGCTATAAAATAAGCCCATCTAATTGACAATAGGCAATAAGGTGCCCGCGAATTTACGTACATCCATGCAGTGGCTGTTGATAGATCAGTTATCTTCACTCAAGACACGCAGTTTCCATAGATCCCAAGACCGCAGAAATGTACTACCTATCGTTTCCTCATCCTGTTCAAGGTAGATGATGTCGTCTCCACGCGATAATGCGTCACTCTGCATCTCTGCATTGAGTTCGAGCGTTATGCTGCGTCCAACAACCGTCGGCAACGATTCCCCAACAAGGACTACACCATGGTTGCGCATAAGCGCGACAGGCCGATCTTGAAGAGCAGTAGCGAGTGCTGCGCCTCTCTCTGGTGTATGAACAAGTACGCCATCGGACGTCCCAAGGTCCCGATAGTCCCATATTGGTATGCCGTCGAGGATGAACGCCGCCATATGAAAAACGGGGCGCAGCGGCGTAGAGCCAATTCCGAAAGAGATCACTGTAGGAGAATGATTGTGAACCACGGCCTGCACGTCGGTCCGGCGTTTATAGATCTCGCCGTGAATAAATCGCTCGAGATAGTAACCATATCCCTGCGAATCACTAGAAATACTGTTCAGATCGAACTCCACGATATCATCGGCCGTTACAAGTTCCGGGGCTATTGACCGCGATAGAAAATACCGCTCGGGGTTATCAGGGTTCCGTGCACTGACATGTCCGTAACCGGAAAGAATTCCCTCAGCCGCAAGAATTCGGTTTGCTGCTACAAGGTTCTCAATCACTGAGATCGCAGCTGACGACCTCGCCTGTGCAAATACAATCACTGGTAAGAACACGAATAACATTACAATCAAAAAGATAGCTCTCATGAAAACTCCTGAGGTTGCAGATCATGCTTGCTGCGCGGCTGCCGCAAACCATATCTCTCAGCAACCGCTTTCTATGCCTTTCATTAACCGCTACCTATCGGCTTATCCCGAGCCACCTTTGAGCGGTATGTTCCTAATAAGCGCTTTGTCGTCTTCGGGCGACGGAATTTAGCGGCGCACACATCAGATCAGTAACTCCAGAATACATGCCATACCAGTTGAAAAATGTGAGGCGCTCGGGCGATTCTCGCTTGAAAACCTTAACATCACTAACCCAGGGAGCCATGTAGATCCCAGGATCATTTAACGTCATCTGCATCTCAATAGTATCAGCATCAACGCGCCGGTAGCGCTCCTCGATTCGGGCCTCGAAGCTCTTAACGTTACCGGAAGTATCGAGCCAAGCGCGCTCGTCCATACCGGCCGTAATGACAACAAGTGTATCGTCATCCCATTCAGCAACCGAATGGCCATACCATGATGGACCAATGTTATCCATGTTCTCGGGTGTCGGTATATCACGTCCATCTACCCAAAACTCACGCAGCGTCCGTTCGCGCTGATGAAGTTGTAGAATTCTGTCGGCTATGTGAATAAACTCAAGTGTCCGCGGCGCCGTATCAAATATTATGCGTGGAAACCCCCGCGGATTGCATGCAAAAGCTGGATCGTTTGACAGTGCTGGATCTAACACCGCCGGCACGCGCAGGTCATGGCTTTGCGAAGGCCTCCGCGTAACATAAATATTAAATCCGTCCGGAGTTAGCTCGGGCCGTTGGGGTCCGAACGGTACGATGCCCCCACCACCACCAAAACCAAACCAAACACCGGTAAAGTCTTGTGGATCAAAGTCTTGGCTGGCATTAACTTGTGCGACCGCCACCGGCGACACAACCCAAACGGCAACGATGAGACATATCATTCGTGAAATTAGCATGGTTAATCTTCCTCTCTATCGGCCGTTGCACCGTCAACGCGTAAGAAGATTACGCTGCCATCTTCTTTGATGATATGCCGACATAGGCCCTCCGGTGAACCGTCGATTGCAGGATAGACATAAGCAGTCACCTTCTCCCCAGGCAAGAGCGCCCGACGAGAGTACCCCTGTCTGGCAAGGGTACTCACATTACTATGTTCAATAACCCAAGTTACAAGTTCGCCCGAATCGTTGGGCACATCAATGATGATTGCCGTGTGCGGGTTTCGCCAAACAAGTTCCTGAATCGTTCCCTGCACCTCAAACCCCGAGTCCATATCGTATTTACTACCACGACCATGATGCGCTGAAGCGATCCCGCTACCAAGTGCGAGACCCGCACACAAAGCAACGACTAATAGGCCTGGTGACTGCATTTCCCGGTTTCTGCAAAAATTATTTCGCCTGTTAATTTCACGCATTTTTCAGTCTCCAAAGTTCGTCTCGATGGTATCTCTGTAAGGGCGAACAAGACAACTTCACCGAACAACTCAGCGGGTCGTCGACGGCTAGAATTACAACACTGTTAGCAATCTATGCATATCACAACCTTAAAGACTTCATCCGCAAGGCTGAAAGCTATCAACTTCGTGGTAAAGTTCACGGGCGCAGGAAGTTGGGGATTTGATTGCAAAAGCGTACAGTTAGTACCTCTGCAGAGATGGTATGTGACATATCGACAGAATGTCCTACTTCTCCGTATCGTTAAGTAACTGAAAATTCTCAGGCCGGGGTGGCGGAATTGGTAGACGCGCCGGATTCAAAATCCGGTACTGGTAACAGTGTGAGAGTTCAAGTCTCTCTCCCGGCACCACTTTCTATGCGTATCCTCATTTCCATTCAAGAACAAAGGTTTATGTGAAAGCATTGCAACAGTGTGTTGCATCACCTGAGTAGTAACTAATTCTGTTAAGTGTCCCTCGGCACAAAATCCTGTTTTTCGTAACCCGTTTCAGATCGCAAGCAATATCCACACGCATCTCAAAGTCTGGTAGGCCAAGAAACACTATTTTCGTTTCCGAGACCATCAGATCGAATGCGTTTATAAGCACCTGTATCGCTACTACACCCCAGGCGACACCCGATGCAATTAACTCGTCACTGTAACCATGAAGATAATCGTCTATTCGTATCCCGGGTCAGTCCTGGCAATATCTACAACTTGACTCACCTCGCCTGTCGTCGCAGGCTGTCAGCGGTCGCACTAAAAACCATAAAAAGCGAGCACAAATTGTGAATTCAATCAGACGTAACCTTTTGGCAACAGGTGCCGTTGCAGCTGCTGCAGCTGCTGCGCCGCGCGCTTTTGGGCAAGGAGATAGTTCAATGTCTGTCTACGAACGAAATAATGTCCGTATTCATTACCAAGATACGGGTTCTGGCTTCCCATTACTTTTAATACCAGGAGGCGGCCTAAACTCTGTTATTTCCTACTTCGATAACATAGCGCCGTTCAATGCAATTGAGGAATTCAAGAGCGAGTACCGCTGCATTACAATGGATCTGCGTAACGCTAATGGTGGGCAATCTTCCGGACCATTGGAAATTGATCGTCCTTGGGATTCATATACGGATGATCAACTCGGACTGATGGACCATTTAGGTATCACAGAGTTCATGGTAATGGGGTTTTGCATAGGCGGTCCCTTTATTTGGAATCTTTTAAGACGAGCACCTGAACGCATACCTGCTGCCGTCCTAGCTCAACCCAGCGGATTCGACCCAAAAATTCCAAACCTATTCTATGAAGGAAACATGACGGGGTGGGGTCCAACGCTTACTGCTCGCCGACCTGACATTACAATGGGAATAGTCGAGCCTTTCCTTAACAATATGTATCGCTCTAAGGGTGATTTTGTCTTTACCGTTACCCGTGAGTTTGTGCGTGCCTGCCAAACACCAGTACTTGTTCTACCGGACGATATTCCAGCCCACCCATATGCTGTAGCGATGGAGTCGGCATTGCTTGCGCCTAACTCAGAAGTTAGCCTCTATCCGTGGAAAAGACCAATAGATCGGATTCCGATAGCCGTACGTCACATACGCTCTTTTTTGCGTGCGAACCAACCTGCTACAAACACTTAATCGCTGGACCCCAGAGAAATTCCTCAATCAAACGAGCAATTGTTTTCTCTCAGGTCACAGTTAGTCCAGCGTCCGCCACCAATAATGACTAATCCCCTTAGCCGTTCAAGTAACGCCTCAGACCAGCTCTTGGTGGCCCATTGGGTCACTTCTGGCAACTCTGTCACATCATAAGTTCCTCTGATGCGTGTTTTTTCAACGCTACGAGCCAAAAGCTGATTGCTCATGGAATCGCGAAGCTCAACCATCAGGGTCACCTCCCATGGTCGCCTCACTAATACCCTATTACTGCCGCTGCGCACAGGTGGGATACGAGACACAACGTCAATCAAAAAACCTTGCACCAGAAGAACATTCCGTTCTGCATCATCGACGATTTCATAAGGTTTAAGTTGAGACGTAAATTCGTGAAATGCTTCACCAAAAGAAACGCTCAAATGATTTTTATTCGTTTCACTAACTCGAAACCCTCGAACACCAGAAGCTGTTCTTGGGTTATAGCTTCCGAATACCTCACGAAATAAAGTAATCGTTGGCATTATTAGAATGCCTGTATATTTAGCGAGATTCAGATCAGGTCTTACCCAAGCCGCATCCATAACACGCGAATCAACCTGATAAAGACCATCGCTAGTCGAATCCGTCTCCGAATCTAGAGCTATTAGGGGTTGAGCCCCAATTTCACCAGAAAATAAGAACGCAATACCTAACGTGCTCATCGCCATTAACGGTAATCTTTCTAGCGTCACAGACGCGAGCTCCTCTTCCGAGAACCATTCAAGCGAGAATCCTTTCGTTACATATCAGAACGCCCGTCTAGCTTGTAATCTTTAATTCTCTAGATTATTAGAGCTGTTGCACAGCTTCGAGCGATTGCTGAACATTTTCTAACGGAGAAATTCCACCTATTGTTTTAGCAATAGTACCGTTTGGTAAAACTATAAACGTTACACGTTCTGCTAAATTATGGTCCACAGTGACGCCTCGCGTATCCGTCATGTCCTCTCGATGCTGACGTACCGACAGATCGTAAGACTGAGTAATGGTGCCCGTAAAATCAGAAGCCACCGCCAACTCTCCCGCACAATATTCGGGGTCAGCAGAAAAGTCGTTGAGCCGCTCAATACTATCAAGCGATACACCAATCACGCTGGCACCTGCAGCAGCAAACTCTTCCATATTGACCGCAAACTCGTGAGCTTGAATATTGCATCCCCTCGTAAAAGCAGATGGGTAAAAATAAACAACAACCGGTCCTTGACTCAATGCATTCTCGAGCGAGTAATCAAATTCTTCACCAGCGAGTGAAGCTCTTACCTGAAAGTTTGGTGCAGCATCCCCTGCCTGCAACGCTGCAAACGCAGGACAAGTGACAGCGATATAGCAGAAAAAACTAAGTAATATTTTATTCATCGTCATGTCTCTTTCTAATTGGTTTAAGTGCAGTGCCACAATAACTAGGCACCCATCGTGACTGGTAGATTTCTTGCTCGCAAGTCCTACTTGGAATCATTGTGGTATGCCACGCAGTTCGGACAATCAAGAAAATACAATTTATTTTAAGGTAACCCCAAAAATCTAGCAGGATTTTGCTTCGTCATGATATTAACTTCCGTACTCGTAATACCGGCTGCAATCAATCGTCGGATGGTGATATCAAGACCATCTGTGGGCACTGGACGTCCAGTTTGACCAAGGTCCGTACTCAAGGCCACATTTATCGGGTTTACCAGTCGCAGTTGCTTCACAAACTGATCAAAAATTTCATCATCACCCAGGGCTAAAGAAATCGGATACTCTAGTAATGCGCCCATTTCAACAGCCATCCTCTGTGTTTCAGGCGTCATCCATACAGAGGCAGAAAATGGGTGCGTTACGATGATCCGATCAATACCCCGAGCGCGTGCCTCTTGGATCAAAAGCAATGATTCTTCTGGGCTCGAATGGCCAGTAGCTAGCCCAAGATTATAATCTGCCATTACATCCAGAACTTCTAGCACCTCAGGAAGTAACTCCCCATCACGTGAAACTGACACATAACTTGAGCCTCCTGATTTACGAACAGCATGTTCAGAGTCCCTTGTTGGCATCCAAACTACACGTCCATGGCTATTCGTGGTCTCAGCCATAAGCCGTACAGCCAGAGGATTAATACCTCCAACGGCTTGGTTAAGAGTAATTCCACCATAAACTTCTATGCCTGGCACCGCTTGTGACACCAAGTAGGCTAGAGAGGCTGTATGGGTATTGTGGTTTTTAAAAAGAAGCGCTCGCATACCATGACGTTGAGCCAAACGGGCAGCTTCAAAAGCATTTACTGATCTTACATCACTATCTGGTGCCGCATGGAGATGGAGATCAATCATCCCGTTAAGTTGCGCATGTACTGACAATGCCGGGCAAAGTATTAAGAAAAGCAGGAGTCGTTTCATATTAGTAATAAATGCTATTTGTTCTTTTTAAAGTTACTTCATCATAGAATAATCGGTTGCTTCTAAGAAGACACTATCCACATTCTGGACGAGCCTTCCATTACGTCGGGACTCTTCAGCTACCCTCTGCCACTCGGGGTCTGCCCTAAAAGCAGTCCAACTTACCTCAGCCGCTTCCCGACTATCATGCGCGAGCAAATAAACAAGAGTATTCGCCGAAAGAGATGCCTCCGACGGCTGAAAATACCCAATATTAGTCATGCCATGTCGTTCAAAAAGTGAGATCGTATGATTAGAAAAACGTGAATGTAATTCTTCAAGGCGCCCCGGATGCGTAGTGTAAGTCCTTAGCTCAAATACATGATCTGGAATTTGAGCCTCTGCGACATTTGCAAACTGTGTTGTAAGACTAACAATCAAACCAAGTCCACAACTCGCTAGACCTAAAAAAATAATAATTCGATAATTCTTCAGCATATTGCCTCCTCCGCATTAACGCTCGGACCCCTCAATCTCCGCAACACCGCTACCGAGAGTTTCCAAGGACCTCTCCACACCAAGTCGCAAAAGATTCGCGTCGCTCGGCCCTTGAAAAAACTGGAATCCATCTCGTTCACGCCAGGCCTGAGGGCCACCTAACGCCAGGCCGGCAGCCTGGGTAGCCTGACGAACCTCTCCAACCATTGATTCATAACGCGGATTTCCCTGCCTCAGACCAGAAAAGCTCCCGAGATCCGTACTTGCAACCATCACAATGTCTACGTGCTCAACCGCAGCAATTTCCTCAACTGCATCTACCCCAGCTGGCGCCTCAATCATCGCAATAATCATAATATTTTCATTCGCACTTTCTCGATAATCATCTCCCCAAAGCGCACGGTGCTGGCCTCCCCCCTGACTCCGAATACCAATTGGCGGATAATGCGCATACTGAACTGCAGCCTCAATCTTATCCGTGTTATCAACCATAGGAACAATAATCCCCAAAGCTCCGATATCTGTCGCCTTTTGAATATCACCAGCTGTAGCATCAGGCACACGAATAAAAGGAATTGCGGGTGCATCTTTGCATGCCCATATCATGCGTGCGACCTCCTGATAACTGAGCGGGCTATGCTGCATTTCAATCCAGAGAAAATCATATCCAGCATTAGCCATCGAACAATACATATTAGGATCAGAAGAAGTTACCGTGCCTCCCACAACCTGTTCTCCTCGGGCAATTTTTTCCTTAACCGTGTTATAGATTCGTGACTCTTGCGCCTGCGTAATCTGCACAAAACCTATCCACGCGACACCAAATATGACCACAAATTTAAACAATTGAATCCGCATAATTGTTACCTATTCCTTACTTCTCTACATTACTCAAGTTGGGGCACCAGAGCATCATTTCACAGCCGGCACCCATCTGCCATAGTTACCACTTCCACTCTAAATCATGGTCCCTCAGAACCAAACGAACCTACAAAAGGTCGACTTCCATCAGCAAAGGTAATATCGCGACCATTTGCTCTCATAGACCCGTCCCGAGCACGGAATCCCTCAACAATAATCTCTGTTCCAGTAGGCAGAGATTCTTGCGTTATCCCACGTCTGAAAAGAGCATTGGGTGGACCACCTTCGATCATCCATCGCTCCACCGTTCCATCTGCCGCGAGAACATCAAGATGAAGCCATGAATGCGGGCTTATCCACTCCATTCTCGCGACTTTACCTTCCAATTTTATGGGCTGATTAGCATCGAACTCTGCTGCAAATGCATGATGCGCCCAGACGGGGGGTATCGCTGAAAAAAAAGCAATTAGAACAAATCCAATAATGAGGTGAGTACGCATACGTGCCTCTCTAATTTCCCGACAGTTAGTGTTTAGTCATTTGCCGCTTCGGCACGGCCCGCACTGAGTATGTTAGATAATGCATAATTCCCCTCATGACACGCATATTCAAAAATGTGCGTGCTATCTGGCAATTTAAAAATGGGAATAACAGCTGTCCAGGGCCTAGTAAATGTCTTTGGATCCTCCACTGTAAGTGTATATTCAATCGTCTGAGGATCAACTCTCTCAAAACGTTCAACCAAACGGAGCGCATCAGAAGAGCGACTCCATATATTCGCCCATTCATAGTTTGTTTTGTCGAGAAAGTTAATAGTCTCAACAATAAGCACATCATCCTCCCAACGACCGACAGAATCGCCCAGCCACTGTTTTACGCCACGATGCGGCTGTCCGCCAATTGGAATGATGCGCCTGTCTTGATACTCCTCATGCACAATGGTGACGTAACCAGGACTTTGAACAATACGATTATGGCCACCGTTAGGGCCTTGCCACATCATAATAGCGGCCCCATCCGTAAGACAGCGTTCACCAGTATCTGGGTCCAAATAGGATTCATATGGGCCGACCCCATACCGTGCAGTCGAGCGCACAACCGCCTCTCTAGCATCATCGGTGTATGGTAGTTTTCCATTAGGGGGATCTGAGATAAGGGATGTCTGACGGTATACCTGGCGTGGACGCCCGTGATCTTGCCAGAAAGAGTTGTACTCATTATACCGAATAGGAGATTCTTCTAGAGTTATTTTTCCAACATCTACTCCATCAAGACCATTTAGCCTGGCCATGGCCCGCTCTTCCTCAACCAATGCAATTGTGGCTACCTCTTCATCGGTTAGAAAAGCTCTGTCTTGAAGGCGGTCAGGACGCTCCAAAGGAATTGTAGCCTCATATCGCCAAATACCCTCTATATCTGGATCACCCCAGGGAGTTCGGGGTGACTCCCAAGACGATATAGCATCTTCCCCCATGAGGTTTTGCGCCACTATAACGCTACTTGCCATGGTTATAGTAAAAGATGCAGCCCAAACAATAATTAATAGGGAAGATTGTCGTTGGTCCATATCGAACCTTTTATTATTCATTTCGCTGCTCTGTAGCAGGGTCATTGAGCCCTAGCTGGCCATACATTAGTTGCTCAACGAATTCTACGCACTCATATTCTAGCAGTTGCTTATTAGATTCGAGACGCCTATATAGTGGCATTCTGATCTTCCAAGGCTTGGTAAAAACATTAGAATCCTCGATAGTCGCCTCATATATCAGATGATGAGGGCTTACCGGGGTGTAACGCTCTACTACATGTAATGCTTCGCTGTGAAAATTGCCCGACCTATCAAACCAGGTTTGGCCATTGAAGCCTGTCACATCGACGACCAAAGTTTCTCCCTCCCAATGCCCAACCGACCAGCCCATCCAGGTTGGGCTTGGACTTCTCCCCACATCACTCATATGTATTGTACGAGTCGCTCCTGCAAACTCATAGGCAATCAAAATTTGATTCGCACCTTGTAGAATCTGGAATGGGTATGGCATGTAAGTAGCCCTAGGCACACCTGGCAAAAAACACTTAATCTCTGGATCACGTGTTAACCAATTTTCAGCATTCTCTATCTGTTTAGCAGCGGCCCAAGGTTGGTAAGGAATTATATTTCCGACTACCACCCCCTGCCCGGCAGGGACACCACCAACTGCACCTAATGATCTTAGTTCTGATAGTGGCAAAGCCCCAGGGGTAGCACGATTAGTCCCAGGAGGTTCATCACTGCGAGTGGTGGGCATTAGCGCCATAGCAGGTCGAGCTGTATGGCCTTGAAGATCATAGTTAGCTGTATTAAGGACTTGCCAGATTCCATTGAGGTTGGGACGCCCATCTACCATCTTGGGGGTAACGTCTTCTATAGATTGGCCCCACAATACCGAACCATTAATACTCAGCAAAGCAAAAACAAAAAAAGTTTTACTTCTATCCCCAATGTGCATTGCCTTAATCCCCCCGTGGCGTCTGAGTAGGCAAGGAAAATAGTTCACCTATTACAAGGTTGAGCCGTCTAACTAAGAACCAAAAAATAACACTAAAAGGTCATCATTTGTCACTGTATTGCGAATCTGGATGGCACTTTACTCAACGCTTCTTATCCCTAATATACGCTAAAACAACAATCGGCCCTGTAACAAGAAAGAATACCTTTCCGAATTTGATAAGGCTCTAATGGTTGGACTACCTTCGAGCGCATCTTCTGCAAGAGGCTCAGCACGAAGCTTGAGATGTGCGAAAATGGTCCGCGAACCAAGACCAATTGATCGCACTTGCACGCCTGCTTGCTGTTCCTGGCCAAAAGTTACTGCCAAGAGCTTCAACCGCACAGAGCCACGTACGTTTCCACCAATCACAAGAACTTGTTCATTGAACTTATCAACCTTTATAGCAATATCGCAATGTGAACGAATTCCATCACCAATGTGTTCAGCGCGATCGGCTATAGAGCGGTAAGCAGCTCTTCTTGCAGAACAGAGCAGATCACCCGGCTCTATTGGCAGTTCCCCCACATCATGGGCCACATAAGCCGAATCGGAATCAGTGCCACGGGCCTCTATAGCCTGATCTATGTATACATGGTGAGCAATTGCCCTATGAAACTGGTTCAATTCGCCAAAACCTCCCTCGCACATGACCCAAGAAACAAATGCTGCAGACCACGGGTCACGCCAACGGGCAGCAATGCCGTTCGGACCATTCCAAACGTCATTTTGGCGTCTCAAAATCCAAGCGCCATCTGGAGTAATGGACCAATATCCAGCAATTGAGTTAGCTAAACGCACTGATTCTCTAGGGCTAAGTCTTGCTTCCTGACTTCTCTGAGCATCACGTAAACTCGACTCGAACTCGCTTGTTTGATCCAATATATTGAATCCAAAAAAACCCCATTCCTGAATAGCAATATCAACTATCCGGCGTCTTACTCCAGATGATGGAAGAATTCGACAAGAGCTATCAATGACATGGAGCGCTCCAGGCATGCCCTCGACTCGCGTTGAAGGGGCTGTGACAGTAAGTTCTGCGAAGGGTAGTCGGTCAAGGTATGGCTGTCCGTGTGCCAAGGGCACTACGCCAATCATGGTAATGAGAAAGAAAAATGGCTGTATCAAAAAATAAACAGGCATTAAAACACCTTCACTTAGGCGCTAAAAATAATCAAAAACAGAGCGGT
>Ga0115002_10002089_pt1 | contig 26451 bp, 27 predicted proteins | sample ArcticOcean_MG_C_8_FD_89576 | JGI IMG/M metagenome (GOLD analysis project Ga0115002, IMG submission 89576) | Marine microbial communities from western Arctic Ocean - ArcticOcean_MG_CB11_86 | ecosystem: Environmental > Aquatic > Marine > Oceanic | place: Arctic Ocean: Canada Basin | collected... | reverse complement strand
GGGGGCGCGGGGGGGGGGGGGGGGGGGGGGGGGGGGGGGGGGAACATACGCGCTAAATCGGAAGAGGGGGGAGCGCGACCGGGTGGGGGAGGAGGAATTGGTGAGTCGATTGATTTTGAACGCGCTGGCAGCGGCAAGCGGAGTAGATGAGCGGCTGGAGCTGGTGCTACTGCCGGGGGAAGGGGTGGTTACGGGGAGTGTGGCATCAGGGGAGTTGCCGGGTGCATCGGGGTGACGGGCGATAGGGTGACGAGTAGCGACGGAGCTGGAGACGCGATCGACGCGGTGGTGGAGGTGGGGGGGCCTCGGTGGGTGCTGGTGAAGTCGGACGGTGGAGTGGAGGACGAGGGTGCGGTAAAGGCGGGGACTCCGATGCTGTCGGGATCGTTCAATCCGCTGCATCACGGGCATGAGCAGCTTGCGGAGTCGGCGGGTCGGCTGGTGGGTGGGGAGGTGGTGTACGAACTGACGGTGGTGAATGTCGACAAGCCGCCGTTGAACGCGGAGGAAGTGCGACGCCGGCTGCGGCAGTTCGTGGGTGTGGGGAGGGTGGTGCTGACTCGGGCGCCGCGATTCGTGGAGAAGGCGCGGCTGTTTCCAGGGTCAAGTTTTGTGATCGGGTGGGATACGGCAGTGCGGCTTATGAATGCGCGGTACTACGGGGGCAGCGAGTCAGAGAAGGTTGTGGCGCTGGAGGAGATGCAGGCGGTGGGGGTGCGGTTCGTGGTGGGTGGTCGGTCGCACGATGGTGCGTTTCAGACGTTGGATGATACGGAGATTCCGCCGGAATTCAGCTCGATGTTCGAGGGGATTCCGGAGTCGGTGTTTCGGGCGGATGTGTCGTCGTCGGAGTTGCGGGGGGAGTAAGCGAGCGTCTGGTGGGAGTCGCGGGGGCTGGTTTTCCGCGCGGCCGCTCGACTCGTTCGGTTCACGAGCCGTAGGCGGACCCGTTGCAAGTGGTGTGCATATCGCTGCGAGATCATCTTGTTCCGCGAAGGATGCGGGGCCAGGATTGTGAATCGAGCGTCTGAGAACTGCGAGGTAGAGCGACCTTGGTCGGTGAGTCATTGGTCTGGTGCAGTGATCGTTTCGTTGGGGGAATGCGACCCCCACCACCCCGCAGCAGTGAGACCAGTTCCCCTACATCACACCGAAGCCGCCGAGCCACATTTGTTCTTCGCTTCGAAATGCTCGTCTAGCCGGCAGGAGCAGAGCGTACAAAATCAGAAAATGGGATGCCGTGAAACGCGACCGGTCAGATCGTGATCGAGAGTGGGGCGTCCTAGGTAGTGAGTCAGAGACCGCCGAGGTGGCGGTTCGTCGGGGATCCCAGGTTCGTCGCGTCGTCGTTATTACTTTAGAAGATGGCGATGGGGTTGACAGGGGATCCGGTACCTCCGAGGACAACGAGTGGGGCGATGGTGAGCATGAATTCGTAGCGGTTGTGTTCTTCGCAGACCTGAGAGAGGCGCTCGAAGTTGGCGTTGTCCAGAAGGGGCATCCCCATGTGGGGGATGGCAACTTCGTGGAGGGGGATGCGGGCGGGAAGGTGTTCCTGACCAGCGGTTTCCTGGAGGTCCCAACCGAGGAGTGCTGCATCGGTTTCGTAGAGATATTCGAGGACGGAGACGGCGACGCCGGGTGTGTTGGGAGGGATGCCGACGAATTGATGGTCCGGGTTGGCGGCGTAGAAGGGGTCTGCACCTGAGCGGATAAGGACAGCGTCGCCGGGCTTGGGGGAGATGCCGTTTTGGTCTGCCCATTGCTGGAGGTGCCAGGCTTCGACTGGTTCATCGAGGGCGACGTAGTCGATCCCGCGGAGTTTGGGGATGTCGTAGAGGACGGCACGGGTGACGATCCCGTCTCGCCAGCGGTCGATGGAGTTGGCGGCGGCGCCATCGTCGGTGACGAGTGAGGAGTCGAAGCCGTTGTAGAGTTTGCCGTTGTCGCCGGTGAAGACGTGGCAGAGGGCATCGATGTGCGTGTTGATGAAGCCATGGTAGGAGACGCCGATGTAGTCCATAGAGGCGGAGGCTCCGACGTTCATTTCGTGGTCGGCGGGGCGGGAGTTGCGGGGACCGCTGTGGACTTTTTCGGTGGCGAGGGGGTTGGCGAGCGAGACGGTGCGGCCGTTCGTGACGAGCGCGATCGCGTCACGTCGGGTTTCGTCAGTGATGTGGTTGAGCGTGCCGTGCTCGTCTGAGTCGCCCCAGCGGCCCCAGTTGTTGAATCGCAGTTTATAGGTGAGGTACTCATCGGCATTGGTGGGGGTGCGTGTTTCGGTGGTCATTGTGGATGCCTCTCACTGCGGTGGAGATCATAGCGGGTTGGGGAGGGTTGAAGGGGGGGGCGGTTCAGTGCCCCGACTCGCTCTGTAGCTAGTTGGGGCGCTGGGGCTCGGCGCCGAGGGTGCCAGGAGTGTAGTAAACGTGGCCTTCGACAGATGGCGGGCGGTGTTGTTGGTCGGGTGCGAGGTGGTCCTCGTTGTTGTGGGCATACTGGTAACCGTGGCCGTAGCCGAGTTCTTTCATGAGGCCGGTGGCGGCGTTGCGGAGGTGAAGTGGGACAGGTTCGTTGCGGGTGAGTTGGGCGTCTGCTTGTGCTCGATTATAGGCGGCGTAGGCGGAGTTGGATTTGGGGGCCCGGGCTAGGTAGACGGTGGTTTCGGCGATGGGGAGGCGAGCCTCGGGCATGCCGAGGAAGTGGACGGCTTGCTGGCAGGAGACGGAGAGCGTGAGGGCGTGGGGGTCCGCGAGGCCGATGTCTTCGGCAGCGAGGATAACAAGGCGGCGGGCGACAAAAAGAGGGTCTTCGCCAGCCTCGAGCATGCGGGCGAGCCAGTAGAGAGCACCGTCTGGATCTGAGTCGCGGATGGTTTTGATGAAGGCGGAGACGGTGTCGTAGTGGGCGTCACCCATGCGATCGTAGAGCATGGTCGGGTGCTGGGCGACGCTTTCGAGGATTTCGCGAGTGACGAGGCGGCGGACAGTGCTGGGGACAGTAGCGCCGGAATCGGGATCGGTGGGGGTAGTGATGCGGGCGGCCATTTCGACGAGGTTGAGGGCGGTACGGGCGTCCCCAGCGGCGAGTGGGGGGACGGCGCGGAGGGCATCGGCCTCGAGTGCGATGCTGTGGCCGCCGAGGCCGCGGTCGGCATCGAGGAGGGCGTGTTCAACGATGGCGATGAGGTCTTCGGGTTCGAGCAGTTCGAGGCGGAAGGTGCGGCAGCGGGAGAGAAGGGGGGAGACGACGTAGAAGGAGGGGTTTTCGGTGGTAGCGCCGATAAGGGTGACGGTGCCAGCTTCGACGTGCGGAAGGAGAGCGTCTTGTTGGGAACGGTTGAAGCGGTGGAGTTCGTCGATAAAGAGGATGGTGCGGCGGCCGGAGATACGTTCGCGGTCGCGCGCTTCGTCGATGAGTTTGCGGACGTCGGCGACGCCTGATGAGACGGCGGATAGTTCTGCGAAGTAGCGCTTGGTGTGATGGGCGACGATGGAGGCGAGGGTGGTTTTGCCGGAGCCGGGTGGTCCCCAGAGGATGATTGATGTGAGGTCGTCGGCGGCGATCATGCGTCGGAGCGGTGAGGTGGGGCCAACGACTTTTTGTTGGCCGACGAACTCATCTAGGGAACGGGGACGCATACGGGCGGCGAGAGGGGCGCCGGCGGGGAGCGGTGGGGCATCGGAAGGGTCAGTGAACATGTCGGGCTGGACACCAAGGGGAGGGGTACGTTTGCCGACACGCTGTCCGGGTGAGTTGGGCATGAGGTGGGCATCATACTTGAGCGGAGGTAGACGGTGCGATTCCTTCGGGTGGGGGGCGCCTTTTGTCGTTGATGGGGAATCGGAAGTGGTTGGACAGAGTCAGTCGGTGCAAGTGCCGTCGTGGCCCAATAGCTAACCGCCGGAGGCGTAGCGGTAATCGACGGACCAGTTGACGTTGCTGCTGCCGGGCGGAATGACGATGCCCCAGATGAGTGTGGTGGGATCGATGAGGGAATCAACGCCGAAGTCACCGTCGACGAGGCAGCCGTCGGGGGTGACGGCGGAGATTCAGAGCGAGACATCGGATAGCGCGGGACTGGGCCGGTGGCACGGTAGTAGATAATGATGGCGTCCCGCTAAAGGATGCTGACAGAGCACCGTTCGAGCCACGGATAACCCACAGGTGACAGCGTGGCGCAGTAGTTGGGAGTCCAGACGACGTAGTCGGATGTAGAGACGAGCGGAATCGTGGAGTGGGAGAAGGGATCGGTGAGGGTGGTAGCAACGTGGATTAGTGATCGCTGCGCGGCGGGTCGTTCGGAGGTACCAACGGGATGGGGAGGGGGAGGGGGACCGGGGGAGGCGTCGTCGGTAGACTGGCAGCATCGAGGACTCGGGGATGAGGGTGGCCATGGAAACTACGGCAGTGGCTGATTACGAGGCGGTGATCGGACTGGAGGTGCATTGCCAGCTTCGAACGCGGTCGAAGATGTTTTCGGATTGTCCTCGGGAGTACTTCGATCAGGAGCCGAATACGGTGATCGATCCGGTGTCTCTGGGGTTGCCGGGGACGTTGCCGGTGATCAATGAGCAGGCCGTGAACTTCACGATCCTGGCGGGGCTGGCACTGGGATGCACGATTCCGGAGCACGCGAAGTTCGATCGGAAGAATTATCCGTACCCGGATCTGCCGAAGGGGTACCAGATCACGCAGTTCGATATGCCATTCTGCATTGACGGTGGGCTTGAGGTGGAGACCGCCGAGGGGACGCGATTCGTGCGGCTAGAGCGAATTCACCTCGAGGAGGACACGGGGCGGCTGTTGCATCGGGACGATGGGGCGGAGGTATATTCACTGATCGACTTCAACCGTGCGGGGGTGCCGCTGATGGAGTTGGTGTCGAAGCCGGACATTCGGTCAGCGGAGGAGGCGGGGACGTTCTTGCGTTCGTTGCGCCAGATTTTCCGGTATACGGGGGTTTCGGACTCAGATATGGAGAAGGGTTCGTTCCGGTGCGACGCGAATGTGTCGCTGCGGGTGCGTGGGGTTGAGGAGCTGGGCGCGAAGGTTGAGGTGAAGAACATGAACTCGTTCCGCTCCGTGCAGCGGGCGATCGAGTTCGAGATCGAGCGGCAGTCGGTACTGCTAGACGCGGGCAAGCGGATTGAGCAGGAGACACGCGGGTGGGTGGACGCGACGAATGAGACGGTGTCGCAGCGGTCGAAGGAAGAGGCGAACGATTATCGCTACTTCCCAGAGCCGGATTTGCCACCGCTGGTGATTGCGCGGGAGATGGTGGAGGAGCTGCGGGCACAACTGCCGGAACTACCGGTGGCGCGGTCGGCGCGGTTTGTATCGGAGTACGGAGTGACCCGTGACGAGGCGCTGCTGTTGGTGGATTCGAAGCAGGGAGCGGAAGACTTCGAAGCAGCGGTGTTACTGGCCGGAGGTCCGGATCTGGCGCGGCCGGTGGCGCACTGGTTCATCGGAGATGTCGCCGGGCGAATCAATGAACAGGGGCGGGCGGACGCGGAACTGGTGGATACGGGGATTACGCCGGAGCACGTGGCGCAGCTTACTAAGATGGTGGAGTCGAAGACGATTACGGCAAGCACGGCGAAGGATGTCCTGGTGTTTGCGTTCGAGAGTGGCGCGCTGCCTGAGGCGATTGTGGAGGAGCGCGGGCTGAAGCAGGTGACGGATTCGGGCGCAATAGATGAGGTGGTGCGAGGGGTAATTGAGGCAAACCCGAAGGCGGTGGAGGATTACCGCGGCGGGAAGGAGAGTGCGATCAAGTTCCTAGTGGGGCAGGTAATGCGCGAGATGAAGGGTCGAACGGACCCGAATTCGGCAGCTGAGACGATCAAGACTGCACTAGACTCGTAGAGGACGAAGGAGACCCGAGGCACTATGCCTCTTGCTGAGTTCAGAAATTGCTGGAGCTGCATCCAGCGATCCGAGACCCACAAACAGAAGTTCGCTGCAGAGTGGAACTCCCTCCTCACAAACGAATCGTATTCGCCGATCCTCTCTATGGACGACGATGGGGCAGAGCCTGTTCACGCCGAGTCAACGTACGATCTGTTCCCAGAAATGTTCGCGCTTGAACTCGTCGAAATCCTTTACCAATTTCGCGGGTGTTGGATTCCTGCATCCATGCCACCGCGATTTTGGAGAGCGGATAGATCTCCCTCCCCACATGAGGATCGTCTTGAATTCCCGATCTCTGTGAACCCGCAGAAATCCAGGAAGTCCGCCTAGTAGATTCCGCGAATCACAGACAAGCACAGGCTGGAACTCGTCGAATTGGGACAGTCATACAATATTCTGCAGGAACTGAGGCCAGAACTGATGATCTTCAACGTTGGCCGCACATTGCGAATTTTCAACGACTGGGCGCGTAAGAATCGGCACCTTCGCCTCCACAGTGCGTGTTCGTGGGCCTCCAACGCGAGTTTTTTTGTCGAGGTGCCGGAAGGCGACGATTTGAAATACGTGCTCGTGATACACGATGGACTCCTAGAGCACGACAGCCTCATCGCCACGTTCCACCTAGCTAGGTTCACGCCGGGAATGCCAGTACATGCCAATCCGAATATCACGAGATCGCGAACAACTAGCCTCCAGAACAATGAGAGGACAACGACACCCTCGACATGTGCACGAGGAGGATGAACACGATCGTCGAAACCATTGTTCGTGAAATCGAGGAAAGTTTCGCCCGACTGAGCTAGGTCTGTTTCATAACCCAAATCTTCCCTGTGACTGTGGCGCGCGGCGGAGTAGTGAAAACTTGGCAGGTGCCACTGAGTTGCGGAGGAGGGGCTTGCCTACGGCGTTGGCAATGAAAGCTGTGATTATCCCGCCCGCCCGTCGACAATTTTCTGGAGGCGATTAGCGTCCCCTCCACCCCGCACGGGAGTCTGAGCAAGCTTGGGATGTCGTTGGTCAGCGCGGGATATCAGGCCTTCAAGGAACCACACTTCGTCGAGACGGTAAGTCCCCTCGACGGGCGCGACGGTAGCTCCCTCGTGGTGGGAGTGGAGAGGGGGCAGCGGCCAGAGGAGTGAGCGAGTAGGCTGCAAGCAGTGGCGGTCCCCGGCGGTGGAACCAGCCGAGTAGCAGGTTCGTTACCCCCCCCCATAAGGCCCGTTGCTTGACGGCGCGCTGACGAGGCGCGTGAATGGATTGCGGCGGGGAATGGACGAGGTATTCAGGTGAGTCGCTCCGGCCTGACCAAATGGCTTTATGTGGGATTGCATATCAAGCGCTGGCTGGTGCTGCTGCTGCTTGGTGTGGCGATCATGGGGCTAGGGTTCGCGTATCTGCTGCGCGAGTTCTATCTGGTGTACACGTTCCCGGATTGGACGTACTACGCGACGCTACAGTTCATTCCTCGGTGGCTGCGCGGGATAATGTTCATCTCGATTGCTTCGGGGCTGACGGTGTTCGCGGGGTGGCGATTGAACCGATCGCTGGCGACATCGCTGGTGAATCCGGGAGATGAATCGAACATCGTCGACCTGGTGTACCAGCGTCGGATGCTGAGCCGGGGACCGAAAATTGTGGCGATTGGTGGCGGGACGGGGCTGGCGAATCTTTTGCGGGGACTAAAGAAATACTCGAGCAATTTGACGGCTGTGGTCACGGTGGCGGACGACGGCGGGTCGAGCGGCCGGCTTCGTCGCGACCGGCACATCATTCCACCAGGGGATATCCGGAACTGCATCGCGGCGTTGGCGGAGGCGGAGCCGCTGGTGACTCAACTCTTCCAGCATCGCTTCGCGGAGCGTGAAGGTGATGAGATCGGCGGGCATTCGTTCGGCAATCTGTTCATCACGGCGATGGCTGATGTGACGGGTTCAATGGAGTTGGGTATTGCAGAGACGTCGCGGGTGCTGAATGTACGTGGGGCCATCGTGCCGGCGTCGCTAGCGGATGTGAAGCTGAGCGCGCGGTTCCCGGATGGGACGACGATTCACGGTGAGTCGAGGATACCGGATACGGGAGCGCCGCCGGTTGAGGTGTTCATTGAACCGAGCGATGTGATGGCGCATCCGGCGGCGGTGCGGGCAATTCGTGAGGCGGACTTCATTGTCATCGGTCCAGGGAGTCTGTACACGTCGATTCTGCCGAACCTACTGGTGCCAGAGATTGGAAAGGCGTTGCTGGAGAGCAGCGCACACCGGGTCTACATCAGCAACGTGGCGACGCAGCGCGGCGAGACGGACGGGTACAGTGCGGCGGATCACTACAGTGCATTGCGACGACATTTGAAGAGCGATGCGGTGGTTCAGGTGGTGCTGGCGAACAGCAATTTGCCATTGGAGCCGTTGCCTGAGGAGTGGAATTCGACACCGGTGATAGCACCGGTTGACGAGGACTACGGCGGATCCCGGCTGGTGTTGCTGGACATTGTCGACCACGAGAAGCGGTACCGGCACGACGGAGAGAGCCTAGCGCGTGCAGTGATGCGACTGTACTACGAGCGCGATCTGCGTGCTCAGGCCGAGGTTTCTGTGGCATTGGTCTAACTCCTTCTGGGGAATGGGTGACTATTCGGACCTGGTAGTAGTCAGGTTTGGTGTGGGTCCGGGCTGGGTGCTATTTGCGAGCGATCGATAATCTGTTTCCCCTGATCAGTGGCGATGCCGTGGGTGATCGACGGCAATGGAGTTATGTCCTTTACTGCACCTCAAGGGACGGCTGTTGAGGCACTAGCGCCCTAGCTGAGTCGGAGCGACGCGGAGGGATACTTGGTTTCGGTAGTTGATACGTCGCAGGTGTCAGTTGCGGCTGGCGCAGGTGACGATTGCAGGGGTCGATCCGAAAGTCCACATGGCTGCGGACAACGACACCGCCATGGCGATCGCGAAGTACCGTGGGGTAATTGGACCGGATCTGGTAGCGGTGGGGATTCACGGCCGATCCGTGCTGAGCCACAAGCTAATGGGGTCGACGGTGGAGCGGATAGTCCATCGATCGGAGCGACTGGTGGTTGTGGTGCGAGCGGGGATGGGAACGGCGGTGCCCTTCGCGCGCCCTCCCCCTCGGATCCGGTGGTCGAAGGTGTGCTGAACAAGCAAACCGGAGTGGAAAATTACGGTGGGCCGATGCCCGGATGATCGAGCTACTTGCCGCTGCGGGTGGTGGACTCGTAGCCTCATGCTCATGGAACTTCGAGACTTTCTCAGCTTCGCGCAGATCCTAATTTCGGGGCTGCTGATCGTGCTGGTACTGATGCAGGTACGCGGCACCGGGTTTGGGGCGGCCCTTGGCGGTCAGGACCAGAACTTCCGGACGAAGCGCGGTTTACAGCGTTCGCTGCACCGTCTGACGATCTTGGTGGTGATTGTCTTTTTGAGCGTTTCCGCTTGGAGCGTTGCGGCCTCTTAACGGGGAGCCCGGAGCCCACCGCGTGCATCGAATTTCGTCCCGCGCTATCTATTTGGTACTGCTGATCAGTGGTTTTGCCATGCTTACCGTGGGTTGGCTGACACTGGGAAATTCAGTGGAGGATCCAGATACTCACTGGATAGAGGGTGTGGTGGGGACGCCGCCCGAGCAGGTGAATCCGCTGCTGGCGGAACCGGGCAGCACTGATGCCGATTTGGTAGCGCTGGTATTCAACGGCCTGATGCGAATTGATGGGAACGGGATGCCGTTACCGGACCTGGCGGAGCACTGGGAGGTGACACCGGACGGGAAGACGTACACGTTTGTGCTGCGGAGCGACGTTTCGTGGCACGACGGGCACCCGTTTAGCGTCACGGATGTAGCGTTCACGATCGGGTTGCTGCAGGACGCGGAATTTTCTGGCTTGCCCGTGCTGGCGGCGCAGTGGCAGGCGGTGGATCTATTTGTGATCGACGAGCGGACGATTCTGTTGCGGATTCCGGATCCCGTAGCGGATTTCGTCTCTCGATTGGCGTTGGGGATCCTTCCACAGCACCTGCTGGGCGATGTGTCCGCGGAGACGCTGGGGGATTCACGGTTCAACCGGGAGCCAGTAGGAACAGGCCCGTTTCGACTGACTTCGCTGAATTCGGATCGGGCGGGGTTGGAGAGGAACACAAGCTATCACCGTGGAACTCCGGCGATTGGAAAACTGGAGTTGCGGTTCTACTCGAGCGCAACCCAGCAACTCGATGGGTTGGCAAGGGGCGAGATTCAGGCCGCATTGCGGGGAGAACAATCGACTGACCGGGAACGGGATCTCCTAGAATCGCGGGCGGATCTGACATCGGTAGAACTGACGCGGCATGCACTGACGCTACTGTACGTGAACAATCAGCGGGCGCCGCTGGACGAGGTAACGCTGCGTCGGGCGATTGCGGCATCACTGGACTCAGAAGCGCTGGTGGCGACCACGGGGCTGCGGGGGACACCGGGCGACGGAGTGCTGGTGCCGGGCTCCTGGGTGGATCGCGGACCGAGTGGTGTAGTGCTGCCGGATGCTGACGCGGCGTGGACAGAGGCTGGAGCGGAGTTGGATGACGTGGGACGGCGGCTGCGAGACGGCGTGCCGCTGTCGTTCGAACTGGTGACGAACGCGGACCCGGCGCGGATTCGGCTGGCCGATGCAATTGCCGAACAGTTGGGGTTGCAGGGTGTGGTCGTGGAAGTGTTGCCACTCCCGGCCTCGGAGCTGGTGGGGCGTCGGCTGATTACTCGGGACTACGAACTGGCACTATTCGGGTGGGAGGTGAACGTGGATCCGGATCCGTACCTCGGTTGGCACACGTCGCAGATTTCGAAGGTGGGGCGGAACCTCGCGGGGTTCCAGAACGCAAGCGCAGACGCGATTTTGGAGACGGCACGGATCACATCGGACGGTGCGGAACGTCGGGAATTGTACGCAGCATTCGAATATCAATTTGCTCAGCAGGCGGCGAGCGTGGTGGTGCTGTATCCGAAGCAGCTCTATGTGCACCCGACGTCGCTGACGGGGTTCGAACCGGGGCTGTTGTTCTCACCCGCGGATCGGTTCCGCAACATCCACCGCTGGAACCCGGTGAGCCTTAATTGACCATTCGGTCCTGTTAGAACGACGACGCTCCTTGAGCGGAGTGACTGGGTGCTTATGACGCGGATCCGAAGCGGAAGGCGCGGTTAGCTGGTTGCGGGGCCGGCGAGGGATGCGGAAGCGCTGCCGCTACTCGGGGTGAAGTTGGACTGGCTCTTCGATGCGGTTGAGGCGGCGGGCTGCTGGAGAACTTCGTCAACGAGGCCGTATTCGACGGCTTGTTCGGCATTCATGTAGCGGTCTCGATCGAAGTCGGCGGAGATTTGATCGAAGGTCTTACCGGTGCGTTCGGCGAGGAATGTGCGCATGTGGTCGTTGAGTCGGTTGAGTTCGCGAGCCTGAATTTGGACGTCGCTAGACTGGCCTTGAGCGCCGCCCAATGCCTGGTGCATGTGGATGGTGGCGCTGGGAAGGGCGAAGCGCTTGCCCTTCTGACCGGCGGCGAGGATGGCGGTGCCCATGCTGGCGGTGATGCCAACAGCAATGGTAGCGACCTCTGGGCGGATCAGCTCCATCGTGTCGATGATGGCAAGGCCGGAGTAAATTTCGCCGCCGGGCGAGTTCACGTAGAGGGTGATATCGCGGTCTGGCTCTTCGCGGTCGAGCCAGAGGAGCTGTGCAACGATGGTGTTAGAGACGTCTGAATCGATTCCGGTACCGAGGTAGATGATTCGCTCTTTGAGCATGAGCGAATAGATATCGTAGGCGCGCTCGCCTCGGGGGCCGGTTTCGATCACCGTTGGCATCATGTCTCGCGGTTTATTATTGATGGTGCTCCCCTGTCACACTGCCCGATGCTCGTCGGGCTTCGGTATCTGCTCATTTCATCTAATCACAGGGACTTAGGGGCGGATATCGGAGCTGGGACTGAACGGTATTCGGGCAGGCGTTGAATAGTTTAACTGCTACGATCTCTCCCATGAGAATCGTCTTCTTTGGGTCGCCGGAATACGCGGTGCCGTCGTTGCGACGGTGCCTAGATCTGGCTGGCGCAGAGGTGGTGGCGGTGGTGACTCAGCCTGACCGGGCACGAGGACGCTCGGAGAAGCTACTGGCGACGCCTGTGAAGGAGCTGGCGCTTGAGGCTAGCGTGCCGGTGATCTTGCAACCAGAAAAGGTTCGTCGGGAGACGACTGAGGTGCTGCGGGCGCTGTCACCAGATATTGGAGTGGTGGTGGCTTCTGGGCACATTCTACCGAACCACTTGCTGGAAATATTTCCGCACGGCGTGGCGAACGTGCACGCCTCGTTGTTGCCGCGGCATCGTGGGGCCTCAGCAGTGGCGGCTTCGATTCTCGAGGGGGATGCAGAGAGTGGGGCGACGATCATGCGGGTGGTGCGAGAGGTGGATGCGGGGCCGATCATCGGTCAAGTACGGACACCGATCGGACCGCTGGATACGACGGAGACGCTGACCGGACGGATTTCGGAGCTGGGGGCGGAGCAGTTAGGGGAAGTGCTCCCTCGGTGGGTGGCAGGGGAGATCGAGATGGTGGAGCAGGACGAATCGGCAGTGACGCATGCACCTCGGCTGTCGAAGGACGACGGGGTGATTGATTGGTCAGAGTCCTCGGAAATGATTGGGCGGCGGGTGCGGGCGTTCACGCCGTGGCCGCTGGCCACGACATTGTACGAGGGGGAACGGTTCACGGTGCATGAAGCGTGGCCATTGCCCGAGTTCTCCTCAGATAGGGCGGTGGGATCGGTGGTCGCTGCAGATGGGGTCGACCTGTCATCTCTGCTAGTGGATCGGGTGACGCGGGCAGTAGTGGTATGCGGTAGGGGAGGGTTGGCGCTACTGCGAGTGCAGCGCGCGGGGCGGCAGGCACAGGTAATTGAGCTGTACCTCAATGGCGATCGGAAGTTAGTGGGGAGCATGCTGGGCTGAGCTGCATGGGACGTACACTCGATCTGGTGAAAGACAAAAAACCGCACATTCTGGATTTGTCGATCGGTGAGATCGAAGGGCGGCTGGCCGAGTGGGGGCAGCCGGAGTATCGGGCTACACAGATTGCTCGGTGGGTGCTGCGACAGGGGGCAATGTCGTTTGATGAGATGACGAATTTGCCCTCGGAGCTACGAGAGCAACTTAAGGAAGGGTTTCGGGTGGGGATGCCGTCTGTTCTGGCGACGAGGATGGCGGATGACGGGTCGACAACGAAGGTGCTGTTGGACCTCGGCGGGAGTGCGGGTGGCGCTGGGAGTCCTAGGGACGCGATTGAATCAGTGCGGATGGATTATGACCCGGAATCTGAGGGGGCAGCCGGGAGCCGGGAGGGACGGGAACGGACGACGGTCTGTGTCTCGACACAGGCAGGTTGCGCGATGGGGTGCGTGTTCTGCGCCACGGGCCAGCAGGGATTCACTCGGAATTTGACGCCCTCGGAGATTCTGGCTCAGGTGCTTCATTTTGCGCGTGAACGGCGGGTGACGAATGTGGTGTTCATGGGAATGGGCGAGCCACTGGCCAATTTCGACGGGATGATGCGGGCGATTCACTGGCTGGTGGACAAGAGCGGCCTGGGGATGCGACAGCGCGGGGTGACGGTCTCGACAGTGGGGTTGTTGCGACAGATCGAACGGCTGGCCGAGGAACGGCTGCAGATCGGGCTGACGATCTCATTGCACGCGCCGAACGACGAATTACGTCGGCGACTTGTGCCAACCTCGGGGTCAGTGACGATCGATGCACTGGTTGAGGCGGGGCTATCGTACCAAGCGACGACAGGGCGTCGGGTGACGTTCGCGTATGCGCTGCTCGAAGGGGTGAACGACGAGCTGGATCATGCACGGGAGCTGGCGGTGCGGTTACGGGGGCGCGCGGTGCACGTGAACCTGGTGCCGTATAACCCAACAGCGGGGGTGGATCTACGGCGACCAAGCAACTCTCGGGTGCGCCGGTTCCAGCAGGAGCTGCTGGACGGCGGGGTCAACGCGACGGTGCGAGTTGAGCGCGGAGTTGAGATTGCAGCAGCCTGCGGACAGCTCCGGACGGACGTCCTCGGCGCACCAGGCATACCGCGGTAGGCATGCGATTAATACTCTAGTTTTTTTCAAATCGAGGCTCGTGCAGACGCGGACGGAAAGCTGAAGGCAAGCTCCAGTGACCCGTGGTTCACCTGAGAGGGTTACTCCTCGGAGGTCTCTCCTTCTGCACCGGCATCGCCCGCTCCATCAGCGTCTCCCACTTCACCCTCAAGTACTGCTTCGACCTCGCTCTCGACACGCGGTCGAGCGATCTGGGCGACGCCGACGTCACCGCCAGTGAGGATAGTGACGCCCGTGGGTGCGGTGATGTCACTGACGGCTAGGGACTGTTCAAGTTCGGTGAAAATGGAGACAGAGACCTCGATGGCCTCAGGCATCACGTTCGGGAGGGCCTCGACTAAGATCGACTCGAGCGATTGGACGAGGACACCACCATAGGTGTGAACGGCAGGCGCTTCGTCGACAAGGTGAATCGGGACGTTGGCTTGGATGCTGCGGGTGAGGTCTACCTGGAAGAAGTCGATGTGCTCGACGGCACCGGAGACCGGGTCGCGACCAATGTCGCGAACGACGACGGGACGCGCAGCGGACTCGGAGTCGATCTTGACCTCGATCAGCGTGTTGCGGCCGTGGGCGTTGAGCATGCTGCGGGCCTGTGTCCAAGGCATCTGGACGGCGACTGATTCAATTCCACGACCGTAGATATTGGCGGGAATAGTTCCTTTACGGCGGAGCACTGCGACCTTCTTGCCGAGCACGGTACGCGTTTCGACAGCATAGGTATCTGGCATTGTCGTAGCTCCTGTAAACAGAGATATCAGGCAGAGATTGGGAAGGGCATCGAATGCGCTGAGAACGACGCTAGCAACGGCCATCTAGACGGTCAAGGATAACCGTCAATCGAGGTAGGATGCGGCGATGAAGAGAGCTGTCAGGATTATTTTAGGCGTGGATGTGGGCGGGACGTTCACCGACTTCCTGTTGTGGAAGGACGGGGCGGTGCGGGCGCACAAACGGACCTCGACTCCGGACGATCCATCACGCTCCGTGCTGGAGGGAATCGACGAACTGGGGGTGGTGCCGGATCTAGTGGTGCACGGATCGACAGTAGCCACGAACGCAGTGCTGGAGCGCGCAGGGGCCCGGACCGCACTAGTCACGACCGATGGCATGCGAGACTTGTTGGTTATTGGCCGACAGTCGCGGCCGGATATCTACGACCTGGAGCCGGAGACGCCGGAGCCGCTAGTGTCAGCGGAGTTGCGATTCGAGATCGACGGGGCACTGACGCCGGACGGCGATGTGGCACGCCCGATCGACATGGCACATGCGGCGACATTGGTGGAGGCAGCTCACGCCGGGGGCGCGGAGGCGATCGCGGTGTCGCTGCTGTACTCGTACGTGAATCCGGTGCTGGAGGAGCAGTTTTCGGCGCTGGTGGAGGCGCACGGATCGATGTATCTGTCGGCATCTTCGGCAGTGTCCCCTGAATACCGGGAGGTAGAGCGGACAGGTACCGCAGTGCTAAACGCATATGTGGGTCCGGTGATGTCGCGCTACCTTGAGCGATTACAGGCAGGGCTAGTAGAGCGTGGGTGCGGACCACTGCGGATTGTGCAGTCGGACGGGGGCTCGGCGGACGTAGCGCGAGCGTCGCGGTTACCGGTGGCGACGCTGCTGTCGGGACCATCGGCGGGTGTGGCAGGGGCGTTCGAGATCGCGCGGGCGGCGGGGTACGAGCGGGTGCTGACGTTCGACATGGGTGGGACCTCGACGGATGTGGCGCTGTGCGACGGGGAGATTCCGACGCGCGCAGATGTGGTGATCGGCGGGTTCGCGGCACGGACGCCAGTAGTGGACGTACACACCGTTGGAGCGGGCGGCGGTTCGATCGCAAGGCTGGATACGGGCGGGGCGCTACGAGTAGGACCGCAATCGGCAGGTGCTAATCCGGGACCGGCAAGCTACGGACAGGGTGAAGAATTCACGGTGACGGACGCACAGGTGGTGCTGGGGCGACTGAGTGGAATCGGACTACTGGGTGGGGCAATGCCACTCAACAGAGAACGGGCGCGGGCGGCGGGCGACGTGTTCACAGTAACGTCTGAACTCTCCCATACGGTCGCAGGGCCATTCGGCAGCGTGGAGGCGGCGGCGGGTGCGGTGATCGAGGTGGCGACAGCGAACATGGAGGGCGCACTACGGGTCGTGTCCGTACAACGGGGGCACGATCCTCGAGAGTTCACGCTGGTGGCGTTCGGCGGAGCAGGACCGTTGCATGCGTGCGCGCTGGCGGATTCGCTTGAGATGCCGCGGGTGTTAATTCCGCTACTGCCGGGAGTGCTGGCCGCGCAGGGGGCGGCGTTCAGCGACCTGACGGCAACACGGAGACGCTCTGTCCTCATGGGCTACGAGGCGGGGAACTTCGTCGCGCTGCGGGATATGTTGGAGGTTGCCGGTGCGGAGGTACTGGCGGAACCGGGACTCAAGGGTGGCGCGGCGCGGTATGCGTTCGACATGCGGTATGCAGGGCAAAGCTACGAGTTGACGATCGATGTGGAGTTGGACGACGTGTGGTCAGCGGGTGGGCGGTTCCACGAGCTGCATGAGCAGCGGTTCGCGCACTCAGATGTGGACGCATCGGTTGAGGTGGTGAACGTACGGGCGACGGCGGTGGTGCCGGGCGCGGGCGCCCGAAACTGGGGGGAGTCGGTAACAGGGGTGATCGGAGGGTCGAGTGGCGATGCCCCGGGACGTGAGTTGGTGTGGTTCGAGGGCGCGCAGATGGAGGCGACGGTCTATCAGCGCTCGACTCTGGATGCGGGGGATCGGTTTGCTGGGCCGGCGCTGGTACATCAGCTCGACACGACGACGCTGGTGCCCCCCGGGTGGGTGGCGGACGTAGACGCGGCAGGGAATCTAATTTTGGAGCGACAGTCACTACCGGGGGGCGAGGAATGAACGAATCAATAGCCCTCGGCGCGGCCGATCTGGCGATTGCGGATGCGGTGCTGACTTCGATTGCGGAGGAGATGGGGGAGGCGCTAGGTCGGACGGCGTATTCGCCCAACATCAAGGAGCGTCGGGACTTCTCGTGCGGGGTATTCGACGCCGAGGGACAAATGGTAGCGCAGGCGGCGCACATGCCGGTGCACCTAGGGGCGATGCCAACGGCTGTTCGACAGGTGATGGAACTGGCACCGTTTGAGCCGGGGGACGTGCTGGCGTTGAACGATCCGTTCCGCGGGGGGACGCATCTGCCAGATCTCACGACGGTGAGTCCAGTTTTCGTCGATGGGTCGGTAATTGGATTCGTGGCGACGCGGGCGCATCACGCGGACATCGGTGGGATGGCGCCGGGTTCGATGCCGGTGGCGCGTGAGTTGCTGCAAGAGGGGCTGGTAATTCCGCCGATCCACCTGGTAAACGGCGGGGTACTGAACGAGAGTGCGTTCGCGTTGATTGTGCGGAACTCACGGGCGCCTGAGGAGCGTCGAGGGGATCTGCGGGCACAGATGGCAGCGACCTCAGTAGGTGTGAGGCGGCTGGAGGAGGCGGCGGTTCGGTTCGGATTGGCTGGGTTGCTGACGCGTTTCGAGGCGCTGCTGGAGCACGGGGACCGGGTAGTGCGGGCGGTGATTTCGAAGATACCGGACGGGCGGTACGAGTTTGAGGACCGGCTGGAGGTGGGGGTTGAGGGTCTGGCGATCCGGTTGGCGTTAAGCGTCGAGGGCGATGAGGTGCACTTCGATTTCACGGGGACGGACCCGGAAACGGATCTAGCTTCGCTGAACGCGGTGGCGGCGGTGACACGTTCGGCCTGTTACTACACGATTCGGTGTCTGGCGGGAGCAGACGCGCCGGCAAACGAAGGGTGCTATCGGTCGATTCGGTTCACGTTGCCAGAGCGGTGTGTTGTGGCGGCAGGGCCGCCGCGGGCGGTGTCCGCAGGGAACGTAGACGAGTCAGCGGATCACCGACGTGGCACTGGGGGCGTTGGCGTTGGCGTTGCCGGATCGGATACCGGCGGCTTCGAGCGGAACGATGAACAACGTGACAATCGGCGGGTACGACCGGGCGCGGGAGCGCCCATACGCGTACTACGAGACGATTGCGGGGGGCGCGGGTGGCGGGCCTCGGCGGGCGGGGCGCTCGGGCGTGCACACTCACATGACAAACACGATGAACACGCCGATTGAGGCGTTACCGCTAGCGTATCCGTTCACGGTGGAGCGATACGAGTTGCGAGTCGGAACCGGTGGAGCGGGATTGCATCCAGGCGGGTGCGGGGTGGTTCGGGAATACCTTTTCCACGATCTGGCAACGGTGTCATTGGTGACAGAGCGTCGGAGGTATGCGCCCTGGGGATTGGCGGGTGGGGAGCCGGGGGCGGTGGGTCGGAATACGCTGATCCGGTCGGACGGAAGTGAGAGAGACCTTGGATCTCGGGCGGAGGTGGATGTCGGGGTGGGGGATCGGGTGAGGATTGAGACTCCGGGTGGGGGTGGCTGGGGACTCGCGCAGCAGATCGCTTTTCCCTAGAGGACGGGCCCCACGAAGAACAGTTGCGCCAACCACACCGGGCACACCGGAAACGCGGTCTCGACATGATGGCCGGGACCAGCCTCACGGCAGCTTCGCTTCCCGCTTGACATTACATTAGTAGTCAATAGCGCACCCATCGAAATCAAGTTCAGAGATGGGATGCTCGCCTCTTTGCCAAGGCTGTATGGAGATACGCCGCGTTGATCTGTCAGCGTCTAGGATACGGCAACCATCTGGGGCGAGGCGACGGAATCGGGCCGGCAGATTTCGAATTGGTCGGGGCAGTGGGGCGACGGACTTGTTACGCTCTGACCTCGATGATGGTGAACGGAGGAGAACAGTATGAGTGAGTTAAGCGGAAAAGTAGCGATCGTGACGGGTTCGTCGCGGGGGATCGGCGAAGGGATTGCACGGCGGCTGGGGCTTGCCGGGGCGAAGGTCGTTGTGACGGCGCGGACGGTGGAGGTGCGCGACGAGCGGCTGCCGGGGACGGTGCACACGGTTGCTGAGGCGATCAAAGCGGCGGGTGGCGAGGCGACTGCCGTGTCCGCGAACTTGCAGAAGAAGGAAGACCGCGAGGCGCTGGTCGCAACAGCGTTGGATGCCTACGGGCGGGTGGACATTCTGGTGAACAACGCGGCGATCTTAGTACCGGGCGGGACGATTGAATTTGACGAGCGATACTACGACCGGATGTTCGAGATTCTAGTGAAGGCGCCATTCCATCTGAGTCAGCTCGTGCTACCAGGGATGATTGAGCGCGGCACCGGCGGTTCGATCCTGAACATTTCGTCGGGCGGGGCTCTCCATCCGAAGCCGGGAGAGGGTTCGGGCGGCGGTTCGGTCTACGGGATGACGAAGGCGGCGATCGAGCGGTTCAGTACCGGGCTAGCGGCGGAGATGTACGAGCACAAAATATCGGCGAATGCGCTGTCGCCGAGTCTGGTTGTTGCGACGCCGGGGCAGATGTATGGCCGTCAATACAGCCAGGATATGCTCGACAATTCGGAACCAGTTGAGCTGATCTCGGAAGCGGCGCTGGCGCTGGTCAGTGGGGATCCGAACAAGGTGACGGGCGGGATTCGATACACGGACGACGTGGTCAAGGAATTCGGATTGAGCGCGATGGACATCGGCATGGAGGCGCCCGCCCCCAACTGATCAGGCTGCACGGAGGAGTTCGACGTGAGGTTGGAGTGACGAGACTGGTTGCTTCAACCTCGGGATCCCCTAGCGTCGTAGTCAATGTCTCGATAGGCGGTGGGGTGATTGGGGTCGGGTTCGGCGATGACGAGCGAACCGGTGGTGTGCGGATAATTGGAGCCGGCGCTTCAGCTGGTGTATTGGCGTAGAGAATCGCGGACACGGGGATGAGCGTGCTCTGCTCGGAGCAGGGCCCGTGGATGAAGCAGTACTATTACCCGACGAACGGGTTGGACTGAGAATTACGGGCGATGGGGGATTTTCGGTGAGCCCGAACGTACGGGATCTGGAGCAGAACTACCCAGTGAGCCAGGATGACACGTCGATTGTGCCGATGCTGTTAAGGCGGTGAGCGGGAGCACGATTCTGTAGCCGGGACACTTTCCTCGGTTCACGCCTAGGGACTTCCGGGTAAGAAGCTACCGTCGGGTGGCGGACGACTGACCGATCAATTACGAGATGTTGGAGCCGTTCTTCGATGTGAACGACACGATGATAGGTGCCTCCGGGTTGGCGAGTGACCCGCGTATCTGCGGCTACCGTCGATCCCACTAGGGGCGACCGGTAACGCGCTAGCGCGGAGAGTTCGAGAAACTCAGGTAGCACTGATGCCCATCGGACAGCGCGATTATTTCGCAGGATTACAACGACCTCGAAGGGGTGCATCAACCTCAGTTCGTGTGGGTCAAGATGGTCCCACGAATCGAGGGCGCGCACGGACATCACGTCCTGGTCGGTGGCGCAGAGGAAGGGTGTGGCGATCCGAACGGGCTGTCGGGTGCGTGAAATATTGGTGCGTGCGGACGGGACGGCCGACGGGGCCCTATTGTACTGCGACGAGGCAAGGTGGTTGCCGGATGTGTCAGTAATCTACAAGTCGCGAGGGGCGGTCTGCTGATCGGTAGTTCTGTTTCCTTCGTTAGATTATCTAACGGCCGGTGTAGATGGGATCTCGCTTTTCGGCGAAGGCGAGACGAGCTTCGGCGGCGTCGCTCGTCTGGCCGAGTTTCGAGGCGGCGAGTTCCTCGTAGCGGCGCTGGGCGTCGAGTTCTGAGCCCATGCCAAGCCGGATGCCTTTCTTGTTGAGCCGGACAGCCATTGGCGGGAGGGCGGCGAGGGTGTGAGCCATTTGCATAGCGGCCTCGTGCAGTTCGTCTGCGGGGACGACTGAGTTGACGAGGCCGATATCACCGGCTTCCTGGGCACCGATCATCTTCGAAGTGAGGATTAGCTCGGTGGCCTTGCCCCAGCCGATCAGGCGGGGGAGGAGGTAAGTGGAGCCGAGTTCGGCGGAGATACTGAGCTTGGTAAAGGGGAGTTGGAATCGGGCTTCCTCGGAGGCGATGCGGATGTCGCAGGAAAGGGTGAGCGTGAACCCGCCGCCGACCGCAACGCCATTGATGGCCGCAATGATCGGCTTTCCGATTTGCATCGCCTCGAAGGTAGCGTCGGCGAGGCTGAGGGCGTTGGAGGCCCGGGGAGCAGAAGGACCGCCAGTGAGGTCGGCACCAGAGCAGAAGCCGCGGCCGGCGCCGGTGATGACGATGACGCGAGTGGAGTCGGTCTGATCTTCAATGGCGAGGGCGCGGTGGAGTTCATCGGCCATTTGCATGTTGAGGGCGTTGAGCTTGTCAGGGCGGTTGAGGGTGACGGTGGTGATGTGGTCTTCGCGGTTTAGGAAGATGGTTTCGTAGGTCACTGACTGATCCTCTTGCAGGTGAATAAAATATTGCCTCGGGCGCTCACCCCACGGCCTGCGATTCGCATATTACTAGCACGAAGCTTGGATACAGCGAGCACTAATCGGCGCTCATGGCCAGTTTTCGTCAGTTTCTATGACCCCATTCCAGTGAATGCGACCGTGGCCGACGTTCGAGGCAAGGACGCCCCTGATTTTGCCATCGGCACATGGAGCGCCGTGGATGGTGGCACAGAGCTGTTGCTGGGTGATTTCTACGAACAGTTGGAGCATCCGGATCCACGTGAACTGGCCGAGCGAGACAATCTAGTCGAGGAAGTCGTAGCGGTGCATTTCCACCCGGTCTCCGTTCCTCTAGTGGACGGCCGCGATGATCTGGGCTCCGCTGCGCTGCTTGCTGAAGCTGTCCTTATCGAGGCCGACCGTGTCTTGTTCGCCGGCGAGGTGTCGCCGGACCATCGTGTTCCAGTTGCGCTCGGTGAGGATGAAAGGGGCGAGGTGGTCATTCGAGTTCTAAGTCGTGGAGTTATCATCCTCATTGGGGGTGGCGGGGGCGGGGGCGCCAGCTCTGATTCGTCGATTTGATCGAGTCGCTCTCTCAAGGTGGTTGTGGTGCCGTTGGAGCCGGGCGAAATGATAGTAGGAATCACGGCGATCGACGTCGGTTCGGGAAGGCGGGGAGTATTCGGAGCCGGTGTAGAAGACGACAAGTAGCAGTAGCGGGATGGCCACGAGGACTATCAGCCAGTGAGTACAGACGGGTCCGGGTGTCACAGGCATCGCCTTCGGCCCTCGGAGCCGAGCGGCTTCTGTCGTTCACGGTCGTGGATCGAAGGGGGCCGTGGAGCAACGGATGCGGTTGGACTGGCACAAAAGAGGTGCGAATAATGTATTTGGATGTGGGCAAGCCCCGGCACGCAGGGCGCTGGAACGAGGGCTATACTAATTGCACTTGTTGAAGCGAATCCCACCGCGGACGGCGGCATTGATGACGGAACGACTTGAGCGTGAGATTGAGGAAATTCTCGACAAAATCGAGCAATTTCCGAGTCCTGAGTCGCGATGGGCACGTGCTCAGAAGCAAGCGATTCGTCGTTTCGGCGGCGTGTTCGCGGAGCGGCAGCGAGCATTCGCGAGCCAGCTCGGGCGTATTTCGATGTCGCAGGTGATGCTGGCATCGTTCTTGCTGATTCTCGGCGCGCTGTTCTTCCGCCGATTGGGCCCTGCTAGCCAGTGGCTACTGTATGCGGGGATCATCCTGTTCATCACCAGCTTTGCGGTGTTGATGTTCACTCGTCGTTCGTCGCCGGCTGGGGCGATGCCACATGAACGCTGGCGTGGGCGACCGGTTCGATCAGCGCAACCGGGCACCAACTTGGTGGAGCGTGTGCGGATGTGGTGGCAGCAACGTCGGATACACCGCTAGAGGCGAGCTTGTTTTCCAGCCAAGTCCCGCTCCCACCCAGCACTCTGATGGACATCCCATTGGACCGAACCAGCCAATGATTCACCATCCTCATTTATTTGCTATTGCTGCCGTTGGTCTGGTGCTGCTGCTTGCGGGCAGTGGCGACCCAGATACGCCACCACTGGTGACGGCGAACCGATCAGACGCGGGTCTGCTGGCAGATGTGGGATTGGTGCTGGGGTACACCGAGCAGCTTCCCGGCGAGATCGGGATTCGGGAGGCCGAGGTGGCAGCGGTGATAATTACAAGTGGGGACGACATGTCGATTCACACATCGGAGGATGAGTTGGGGTGAATTTCGGTGGAGGCACTAGAAGCGATGCTTGAGATCGTGGATGCAACGCTGAGCGAGCTGCTCACCGGTTAGTCGCGGGATCACCGTCGGGCGGAACTGGCGTGGTGGGAGTAGCATTCGGCTTATGAGGCCACTACGATCCGAATACGCTCCCCACCGGAAGGAACTCATGGCACGCGGCACGATTGCTCTGCTGGGGATTGGCATCGCGCTGCTGACTGTGGCATGTGGTGGCGAAACGACGCCGACAGCGACGGCTGTGAGTACCGCGCCGGCAACGGCCACGCCATTTGCAACGTTTCCGACAACGACGATCCTGACTGGCAGCGAGGTGACGCCAGCTCCGGAGGTGACGTACACAGTGGTGGCCGGGGACTCGTTGGGGTTGATCGCGGAGCAGCACGGCACGACCGTGGAGGCGATCCAGACGCTGAATGAGCTGACGGGGACGAACATTTTCGTGGACCAGGAGCTGTTAATCCCAAGTGAAGACGGTGGAAACGCTACCGGCACGGCGACTCCACGTCCGACGCCCGCGATTCCGGACGGCACGACGGTGTACGTGGTGGATACAGGCGATTCCGGATTCGGGATTGCGCTGGAGTACGAGATCTCGTTGGAGCAGCTTGCGATGGCGAATGGTCTGTCCGTTGACCAGCTTGGCGAGCTGTTTGTGGGCCAGGAACTGCTGATTCCAACTCCGTGAACCGGTAGGATACACAGCCTACGAATTGATTCGTTTCAAGAAATTTCAAGCACGTAGAACCACTGTAAACTGATCCTCGAAGCACGGGATCGTGTGTAGAGTTGAAGGCAGGAACACGATGACAATCGACGAGAGCCTGGCCACTCTGCGACAGCTGAAGGAACGTGCCGCGCTGGGCGGTGGTCAGGACCGGGTGGACTCACAGCACGCGCGCGGGAAGCTGACCGCACGCGAGCGGATCGACACGCTGCTGGACCCGGGTTCTTTCCAGGAACTGGACGCACTGGCGGTCCACCTGAACAACGGCGAGCAGCTGTACGGCGACGCGGTGGTGACGGGCTGGGGCCGGATCGACGGTCGTTCGGTGGGTGTGTTCGCGCAAGACTTCACGGTATTCGGCGGTTCGCTGGGCGAGGTTGTGGGTGACAAAATCGCGAAGGCGATGGATCTGGCGACGAAGATCGGCGTCCCAATGATCGGGATGAACGACTCGGGCGGCGCTCGAATCCAAGAAGGTGTCGGGGCACTGGCTAGTTACGGCGAGATATTCCATCGGAATGTGCGTGCCTCAGGGGTAATTCCGCAGTTGAGCGTGATCATGGGGCCGTGTGCGGGTGGCGCGGTGTATTCACCGGCGCTGACGGATTTCGTTTTCATGGTTGAAGGCACGTCTCAGATGTTCCTGACGGGGCCGGATGTGATTGCGAGCGTGACGGGCGAGATCACGACGATGGAGGAGCTGGGCGGTGCCAATTCGCACGCGAGCAAGTCTGGTGTGTCGCACTTCGCAGTGGCAGGCGAGCAGGAGACGCTGGAAGAGGTGCGACGGCTGTTGAGCTTCCTGCCGAGCAACAACATGGATGAAACGCCGATGGTGGATACGGGTGACCCGACGGATCGTCGGATGGAAGATATTCTGAACATTCTACCTAACCAAGCGCAGAATCCGTATGACGTGCGCGACGTGATTGAGCGGTTGGTTGACAACGGCGATTTCATGGAAGTACACGAGCTGTTCGCTCAGAACATGGTTGTGGGTTTCGCACGCATCGGCGGTCGCAGCATCGGGGTGGTGGCAAACCAGCCGCTGTATCTCGCGGGCGTGCTGGACATCGATTCGTCGCGAAAGGCCGCGCGGTTCGTGAGGTTCTGCGATGCGTTCAACATTCCTATTGTGACGCTGGTGGATGTGCCGGGGTTCTTGCCGGGGGTGTCACAGGAGTACGGCGGGATCATCAGTCACGGTGCAAAGCTAGTGTACGCGTACGCCGAGGCGACGGTTCCGAAGGTGACGATCATCCTTCGGAAGGCGTTCGGCGGGGCGTACGACGCGATGGGATCGAAGCATTTAGGCGCTGATGTGAACTACGCATGGGCGGGCGCCGCGGTGGCAGTGATGGCGGGTAGCCAGGCGGTGAACATCATCAACCGTCGGGAACTACAGGCTGCGGACGACGAGGACGCGGAGCGGCAACGGCTGGTCGGGCAGTACGAGAGCGAGCTGGAGCACCCCTACATTGCGGCGGCGAACGGCTACATCGATGATGTAATCGATCCTCGGGACACTCGTATCAAGGTGTCGCGAGCGCTTGAGGTGCTACGGACGAAATCCGAAACGATGCCACCAAAGAAGCACGGCTCGATTCCTCTCTAGCGCACCGTTCCGGGGTTGGTTGGCCGTGGTGGGGATTGGTTCGTCAATTGTTTCCGTTGGCGGCAGAGGCGCAGGATTTGTCTCGCCCGCGATTGGTGACGACGGATGCGGTCGGGTCCGGTAGGGCACCACCGAAACCTTTGGGGCGGGATGGTTGTTCCGTGGGGCCCTTCCGGACAGAATCGATAATCGACACTCTTCAGATAAACCTCCAGGTGATCGCTATGACATACGACGAGCAACTTCAGAAGATGCGAATGGCAGACGGATTTGTCGCCGCGTTGGATCAAAGTGGTGGGAGTACGCCTCGGGCGTTGGCGCTGTACGGCGTGGATGAGAGCGCGTACGCAAACGACTCTGAAATGTTCGATCGGATCCATGAAATGCGGACGCGGATCATTACGAGTCCGAGCTTCGGTGGGAATCGGATTCTGGCGGCGATCCTGTTCGAGGACACGATGAATCGGGAGATCGATGGTGTGGGGGCAACGCAGTATCTGTGGGAGCAGAAGCAGGTGGTGCCGATCTTGAAGGTGGACAAAGGGTTAGAGGACGAGGCAGATGGCGTTCAGTTGATGAAGCCCATGCCTGAGCTCGATGAATTGCTAGAGCGAGCGAAGGCGAATGGTGTATTTGGGACGAAGATGCGGTCCAGTATCAAACTTGCAAACGCGGCCGGGATTCAAAGTATTGTGGATCAGCAGTTCGAGATTGGATTGCGAATCGTGGCGGCAGGGTTAGTGCCGATCATGGAGCCGGAGGTGGACATCCACAGTCCCGACAAATCGGAAGCAGAGGTGCTGCTGAAGGTAGCGATCCGCGAGCGGTTAGGGATGCTGTCGGCCGAACAGCAGGTGATGTTCAAGTTGACCCTGCCAGAGG
>Ga0115002_10002083_pt1 | contig 26489 bp, 23 predicted proteins | sample ArcticOcean_MG_C_8_FD_89576 | JGI IMG/M metagenome (GOLD analysis project Ga0115002, IMG submission 89576) | Marine microbial communities from western Arctic Ocean - ArcticOcean_MG_CB11_86 | ecosystem: Environmental > Aquatic > Marine > Oceanic | place: Arctic Ocean: Canada Basin | collected... | reverse complement strand
TGGCCCCGTGGTGTAGCGGTCCAACACGCCGCCCTGTCAAGGCGGAGATCGGCAGTTCGAATCTGCTCGGGGTCGCCATAAAAGAATAAAAAAAGAGCCCCGGTAACACGGGGCTCTTTTCGCGCCCGCTTCCAAACCACTCTGGGCCGTTCAGGTTACCGGGGGGTTCAGGAATGGTCGGAAAAATAATAGTGCCCCTGGCGGTCGTGTGAGGGGAGGGTTCACATATCGACGGCCCGAGGCACGTGGGCGCCTGTCAGGTTCTTTTCAGAACCCCAGCGATCGATTCAACTACCTTGACCTGTCCGGCTTGGCAGTCGTACCGGCCTTTCAAAAAGAAGGACCAGAGGTTGTATAAACTTTCTCGCATCGTCCGGCTGTTGCCGTCGGCTTACGCTGACAAATACTTTGCGTTCTTCCCGGGCGGAGGTTCCAATAAGTGAGCGTGTCAGGAAGGCGCCGAAACGGTATAGAGAGGGTTTGCATAATCTGCGAAACACGCGTGTTTAAACATAAACCCGCCCAATTCTCATCAGGCGCGCCTAGTCGTTCTGACCGCGTTTTTGCCAATCATCCTTCTCGAACATCGCCAGCCCCGGGTCCTGCACTATCCCGTCAATAACGACCGGAGGGTGCGCCAGGATGTAATCCTCGTCGAGCTCTATCCCCCATCCGGGCTCCGTCGGTGCGGTGAACACGCCGTCAACGACCTCTGGGTAGTTGCTGCCCGCGAGTTTCACGCCCGGGTCCGCAAAGTCGTTGAAGTGCTCCAGAATCTTGCCATTTCGCAATGTGAGCGTCAGCTGGAGTGCGGCCATAGTCGAAACAATACCGCCAACGTTATGCGGAGCGACCATCATCGAGTAAGTCTCGGCGGCAGCGGCAATCTTCTTGGTCTCAAGAATCCCGCCGCACTGTGTGATATCGGGCTGGATGATGTCCGCTGCACCGCTTTGCCAAAGCGGCACAAACTCCTGCGCACCGTAAAGTCGCTCGCCCGTCGCTATCGGTAGAGATGTGTGCTGGCGTACGGACATCAGTGCAAGAATATCTCCGGGTCGCGTCGGCTCCTCGATCCACGCCGGGCTGTACTTCTCGACGTGTCGGGCGATCTCACGCGCCTGCGCCGGAGTGAACCGGCCGTGCATCTCCAGCATTATCTGTGCACGCGTACCGGCCACGGACGCCACAGCCTCAATCAGATCCATCGATGAGTGGAACTGCTCACGGGTTAGTTCAAGATCTCCGTTGCCGAACGGGTCAAACTTCATCCCCTTGTATCCGCTCTCCATCACACGCGTCGCCGCCTCAGCGAAATCGGTGGGAGATCGTTCGACCGTGTACCAGCCGTTTGCGTAGGCCGGAACCGTTTCCCTGACCTTGCCGCCCAGCAAGTTGTAAACCGGCTGGCCACACGCCTTCCCGATCAGATCCCAGCACGCCAGTTCCACAAGAGCAATCCCCGTGTGGACCACTTCACCGGCTTTACCGAAGTCCAGCAGGGTCATGCGACGGAACAGCATCTCCACGTCAAATGGACTGTGGCCGACGAAATGTCGCTGTGCGTCCTTCAAATATTCGGTAACCGTGTGCGTCTTGCCGAGAACCCTTGCCTCTCCAACGCCCGTCAGTCCTTCATCTGTCTCAAGGATCAGATACGTCAGATTGCGCCAGGGGGTGCCGAGCACAAGGGTACGGAAGCCGGTGATTTTCATGGAACTCTTTCTATGAGGAGTATCTGAAGGTCGAATACGTCGAATACCGGGTCGAGATTACGGTGGGGGCCGATCTTATTGCGTGCGGCTGATATTCTAGCGGCCTGAACTGGACACACGGCGTTCCTGACCCACCCGGGATGCCACACACGACACTCACAGGGAATCGATAAAGGCATTTCATGAATCTCCTCCTCATTAGCGGCGGTAACCACCCCTACAGCGAAACCACACCTATCCTTGCCTCATTCTTGAGAGACGCCGGGCACACCGTGGACGTGAGCGATTTCGCTTTCGAGCTAAACGTCCCTTCCACGGACGGCTATGACGCCATCGTCATGAACTCCCGCCGACGTGCGGACTCAAACAACGACATGTCGGAGGTTCAGCGAGACAACTTTACTAAATACGTTAACGAGGGCGGCTCCCTGGTCTCTATCCACATCTCACCGGACTCCTGCCCGGACTGGCCGGAGATGAAGAAGATCACCGGCGGCGGATGGGTGTCTGGCACCAGTAACCATCCACCATTTGGTCGATTCACCGTCAACATCAAAAACGCCGATCACCCCTGCGCAGCGGGCCTGACCGACTTCGAGACCGATGACGAAAGTTACTGCGACCTCGACATCCAGCCGGGTATCGACGTTTTCATGTCTGCGATGATCGAAGGCGTGGAGCGACCGATGGCGTGGACGCACCAGTACGGCAAGGGTCGTGTGTTCAACACCTCTCTCGGTCACGCAGGCGTCAGCATGCGCAACCCATCGTTCCAGAAGCACGTTTTGATTGGCGTCGACTGGGCTACCTCCGGGTCGTAAGAAATGGATACTGAGATTCCTCGCCGGTCCGTAAACACCCTGGATAGTCCTACGAAAGGGTGCGGTGACGCCCCGTGCAGGCGGATCTGCGACAGCATTAACAAAGGACAAAGCTGAAGGTCAATGGTGAGGACTATCGAGCGGTGTGGTGGGAGGACGACGCGGTCGGTTTTATCGACCAGCGTCGACTCCCGCACAGGTTTGAGTCTGAGCGCGCCACCACGATGATCCAGGTTGCCGACGCTATTTCCGGCATGGCGGTTCTCGGAGCGCCCACCATCGGCGTCATGGGCTCTTACGGGCTGGCACTGGCCGCCAAAAATGGCGACTCATTATCAGACGCTTACGACCTGCTCCTGAACACGCGCCCGACTGCGATCAACCTCAAGGTCAGGCTGGACGAGGTGATGCCCGCCGGGTCATACACTGGGTCATACGTCGGAAGCACGACCGATTCTGCGGCCGTACTGCAAGCCGCCCGCGCGCATGACGATGCAGAGGTCGATGCGGCACGCTCCATCGGTCTTCACGGTGCAAGTTTGTTGCCCCACGGCGGACGTGTGCTGACCCATTGCAACGCGGGCTGGATGGCGGCGCAGGACTGGGGCCCGGCCACATCTCCCATCTACGCGGCGGCGCGTGAAGGTCTGAGCCCCTTCGTCTGGGTATCAGAGACAGGTCCAAGGCTCCAGGGCGCACGCATAACAGCTTGGGAAATACTCAACGAGGGAATCGACCATCGCCTCATTGCGGACGGCGCAGGGGCGCAGCTCATGCGTCAGAGACTGGTGGGCATCGTCATCACAGGCGCAGACCGCATCGCGGCCAACGGCGACACCGCCAACAAGATCGGCACATACACACACGCGTTGGCCGTTGGTGCGAATGGCATCCCCTTCTACATCGCAGCCCCGCTAACGCCATTCGATAGAGACACACCGGACGGCGAGTCCATCCCGGTAGAAGAAAGGGACGGGGATGAAGTGCTGTTTGTGGAAGGTTTGAACGACGACGGAGAAGTTCAACGCGTCAGGGTCCCAGCGCATGGGACACAGGCGATCAATCCGGCCTTTGACGTAACACCGGCGTCGTTCATCACGGGGTTCATCACCGAGGTACGCGTTGTTCCTGCCACGGCTGAAGGGATAGCGGAGGCATTCGAGCGACGCCCCGGCTCTGCTTAGTCGAGCCCCAGCGCTTTGTTGACCGCGGTCTCAAGCCCGCCATCGTTCCAAGGCTTGTTCAGATAGTCGGTTGCCCCCAGGGCCCGCGCAAGAGTCATATCTTCGCTGCCACGTCGTGCCGTAAGAACCACGACCGGCACGTCGGCAAGGTTCTCATCATTCTTCAATTCACAAAGGGTCTCAAAGCCGTCCATACGCGGCATCATGAGGTCCAGAAGTAAGATCCGGCTTACGTTCCCTTGCAGATTCCAGCCCAACATCCCCGTCTGACGCCTCGGCCACCTCAAATCCTTCATCTTGAAGGAGGGTAGCAAGCGCCAGGCGCACGTCAGGGTTATCGTCGACCACAAGAATCAGTTGCAAAAATTTATCCAGCGTCGCGATCATAGATCCGTCGGTGGCCACGGTATTTTCCCATTACTAGTAACTGACCAGATGGTATGACACACGCCACACCAGCGCATCCAATTTTCTAACCACTTTGGGCCCACGCCCTCCCAAATTTTTCGCTTTTCTTCTTCATATATACGGATTTCGCTATGCACTCGTGGGAATAGCTATAATCGAGGTAGCGTCCGCTATCATAATTACCTCATATTACAAGATCAAAATGATGCAATTTAATTCAACCGATCTTGGGAAATGGGAGATCCCCTATCTCACGCTCACCTCAGGTGAACGTCACTCTCTGACGCCTGAGGGCGTTTGGATGATTGGGGATAAACCGGGCCTCTTGGCGATATTTGATGACGACGACATCGTTTATGTCGCGGCCACAAAAAGCCTGGCAAAGTTGTTACAGGCTCTACCGCGTGAAGGTGCAGAGTGTGAACTCAGGACGCTGGCAGCGATCGTCGATCTGGGCGTGCCCGCGAAAACTGCGGCAAAGCGCGCCGCCAAGGGACCGACCGCTCAACGCGTGACGCGGATCATTAATCGAATGACATTCTCGGCTGCACAGGTCTCCCCGGCACACATGGAGACGATCAAGGACGCGTTCATAGCCATCGCTGACCCCCGCTATAACGGGCGAACTTCCATTGCGAATCAGGCGCTGGACCGTCTACCGAAGTAGTTGCCGCCTACCCTCGCCGGGGTTTCTTTAACCGCCTGCGGTCGGGATACCGCCCCGAGAGTCCTGATCCGAAATCAGCCGGGGGATCAGGCCCATCAACGCCCTTGCCAGTTTGTCAGGGTCGTGACGCACAAAAATGCCCTCGGCCACCAGATCGTTCTCAACGACCCACGGCACGAGTTCCTTCATCCGGGTGATGTCGTACTCAACGGGCCGTGCGCCAAGTTGTACGTAGCGCTGCCGTACGCGCTCGCTGAACTCCGCTGAGTTAACGACAACAGCATCTATCCGTTCATCGTGCCCGATGTAGCGATTGACCTCGGTCACGAAGCGTTCAGCGGTGAAACCGTCTGTTTCACCCGGTTTTGTCATGAGGTTCGTAATATAAACGAGTCGAGCTTTAGACGACCTGATCGCCTCGCACACGCCGTCCGCAAGAAGATTAGGAATCAGGCTGGTGTACAGATCACCCGGCGCAAGCACTACAAGATCGGCGTTCGTAATCGCCTCAACCACGGGAGGGAAGGCGTAGGCCGGCGGTGAAAGGAAAACGTGGTCTATCTCGACACCGTCCTCATTGCCGCGCGTGTCTATCAACGCTTCTTCTTCTAGTTCTCGACCGTCCGAAAGCATTGCGTGCAGGTGGGAATTGGTCAGTGTCACCGGCAGTACGCGGCCTTTGATGTTGAGAAGACGCGACGCCGATTCGATTGCGCGATCGTGTGCGCCCGTTATCTCAGTCAATGCAGCGAGCAACAGATTCCCGACGCTATGGCCCTCAAGCCCTTCACCCATCGAGAAGCGGTGTGTAAACAGGCGGCGCAACATAGCGCCCTGATCCGCATCCCCAGCAAGAGCCACCAGGCACTGGCGGATGTCCCCCGGTGGTAGCTGGCCAAGCTCGTCGCGAAGACGTCCTGAACTCCCACCGCTGTCGCTCATAGCGACCACGGCGGTCAGATCCATATCGTGTCCCTTGAGACCTGAGAGAACGCTGAAGTTCCCGGTCCCGCCTCCGATCACTACAACCGAAGGTTGCATATGCTTCCACCGTTACTTGTTTAAAGTCGAGTCACACCAATCCATGAAAACGTTCACGGACGGGCCACCAAACGTGCTTACTCTCTCACGTTTGGCGGTATCAGTGTCAACGTAGTGCGAGACACGTTAACCGGCTGCCAGAAGATATTGGCCCTTCGGACCCCGGGGCGTCGAGCGCCGTCGGGGCCGAAAGGCTGTACAAGACAAGTGGGACTATAAGCCGGGTTCTGTCCAGGTTTGATGCGGGTTTACGGTCATGCCTTCATCCCCGCGTCCAATCCCTGTGCGGTCATCCATCTAGTCCCTCCATTGCTGAAGGGATCAAGCAGCCAACCCGGGGACTGTCCAAACGCCTGAGTCCCCCTATTTGGCCTTGCACCGGATGAGGTTTACCCTGCCCCGACCGTTACCGGCCGGGCGGTGAGCTCTTACCTCGCCATTTCACCCTTACCCTTCCGTTTCCGGAAAGGCGGTATGTTTCTGTGGCACTTGCTGTCGGGTCGCCCCGCCCCGCTGTTAGCGGGCATCCTGTCTGGTGGTGCCCGGACTTTCCTCCCTCACGGCCCGGAATATCCGAACCGAAACGGCGGCCGCCCGTCCTACTTGCCTATCTCGATGGTACAGCGCAAGCACAGCCAATCCCACTCCAATCGCCCCCACCTGCGGCTCTCAGGATCGGTTCCGTGGGTATTTCCATGGTCTACCGGTAACTAACTTCATCCTGGTGGTTGCGCGTTCTTAACGTTGTGACAGGACCTAGGCAGCGAACCAAGCCGTTACCTGGAATAAAGAGGCAGGCTGTCGACCGATCAGCCCGCGTGAAACACGGGCTCCACGCGGTCGCCATGCACTATCACCCGATCCACCAACGATGCGATCGCCGCATGAAGGCCCGCCGGTTCAGCCGTCTCAATAGACGCCAGTACGTCTTCAAATGTGAAAGCAGCGCTACTGGCCGATACGCCACCAACACCGTCCGGCGCGTACATCGCCCTGACCGTGCGTAAATCTTCTAACGGCGATACCAGATCACTGACTCCGCCACGCCCTGACGCCACAACCCGGACCGACTCCAAGAACTGAGCCTCTACCACCCTCAACTCTTCGCCTTGAGAGTCATCCTTTGGCGGATTGAAGCATGCCTTTAAACGGTCGGCCGACTCAGCTCTTAGAACGTCCAGCGTTGCACGATCAAGATCTGATTCACGCCATCCCGGATGAGCCTCTTCTTCTTCGTTCTCCATACCGGCGGAACGTGAAGGACAGGCGTAGTAGCGATAGGCACGTGACGCCTTGCTCCCGTCAACCCTGGTCCACTTCCGGCTCCGCTCAATCCCATGCATCCCGCGGCCACATGACCAGCAACGGGCCAGACCACTCAAGAGGTAAGGAGTGAGTGAGCGATCTCGCCTCTCTGGACTTCTGGACGACATAACCGCCTGAGCGCGGTTGAATACGTCTCTTTCAACTATCCGTTCATGATTGCTTGCGATACGCATGCCGTAACGAGCGTAGCTGCCTGTGTAGACACGATTACGGAGCATCCCTGACAGCGTTACCGGGGTCCAGGGCCTGCCGGAGCGTGTACGCAAACCTTCGCCATTGAAAACACCCGCAATTCGTCGAAGCCCCGGCCCACCTGTCGGTACGGCGTCGGGTTGATCTGGTTGCGCATCACCGGCGTATGTATCGAACAATCTTCGAACCAGGGTCGCCTCGACCGACTCGATCTGGAACGTACCGTCAATGTCGGCAACATACCCGAACGGGGTACGCCCCAGCACCTCACCCCGCGCCGCTTTAGACATCAGAGATTCCCGAACGCGCCTATTCTGGGCCGGCAACTGGCCGGCAAAAGGCAGGGACTCCAGGGCGTTCTGAAATGGGTCAGGCAGAGCCAGGTCAGCGCACTTGACCTGGCCACCGACTCGATCAAGCTCGGCCAGTCTTTCTACAAGGCCGTCAAGGGTGGAAGAAAGATGGCGTGCGCCCGGTATAACCACCAGCGCCTCGCCACGTCCCAAACCGTCCAGATATGCGACAAGCGCGCCGTACTGGTCAGCCTCACGCAGTGGAGGTTCGCCCGGCCCTACAACATGAGCCAGTGTATGAAAACCCTCGCGACAGTACCGCTCTATCGCAGATATAGCGGTCTGTTCCGAGCGCGGGTCGGAGTTAAGAGACCGGTAGTAACCGGCAGCTCTCACTCTCTAACTCGGAATGAGGATTCGGCCGCAGTTACCGCAGGTCACAATTGCGTCAGACCGTCGGAGCCTGGAGGCTTCCTTCAGCGGCAACGTGATGTGGCAAGCCAGGCAAACGCCCCGTTCCACACGAGCGATGGCAACGCCGTGTCGTCGATACAAAAGCTGGTCGTAAAGAGTGAGTTCATCTGCCGGAACGTTCTTGGATGATTCGTCCCGTTCCTCTTCAAGAACCGTCACTTCTTTCTGAGTAGCCCTAGCAGCCCGACGAGTCTTTGGCGCTGATACGGCCCACGATTCTTCGCGCTCGGCGAGTGTCGTGGTCAACTCTTCACGGGCACGCTCAGAGTCTTCAGCAGCGAGCCGAGCTGGGCCAAGGGCTTCTTCAGCCTGCATGAGTTCCCGGCGGGCGTTGGTCTGTTCCTCTTCGACAGCGGTCAGTTCTCGAAGATTGGTCACCGTACCGCCGTAGATGCGCTCTTCCAGTTCTTCAACCCGTTCCCTCAACGCATCGGCGTCGACTTCGAGTCGGGCCAGGTTCTCACGCCGTTCGACGGCGTTGGTGCCCTCTTCTTCGACTCTCTGGGTGAGAACCGGGATCTCGGCCTGCGCCTCGAGTTCCGCGTTGAGATGGTCTAGATTTTTTCGTTTCTCCGCAAGGCGTTCGTCGACTTCTTGGAGGGCGAGGAGAAGGTCTCCTGAGAGTTGCATCAAAACCGATACATTATCCGTGGTGAGGGTGGGTCAAATGTGGGTTCGGGCGCTCGTTTAGCGCGTTTCGTGCATACCATCGTATGAACCGTTGCCGGAACGTGTCAACAAAAATGGCGTTCCTACGTTCAGGATGCCAATTGAACCGTTACCCACGCGGGCGTATCGTCTAGGATCTAAAGTCTTTCGTTACTTGTAATATCGTGGCACTTCCCCGGCGACGCCCCCGCAATTCACCGCCATTGTTGTGGACCGACTACGACAGATTTCCACTCTTTTCCTGAGAGCATTAATGCCTTCCTATACAACTCCGGATTACGTGCTCAAGCGACCCAGGACGCGGATCGTTTGCACGATGGGACCGGCGACCGCCTCGGACGAAATGATCGATGAGCTGATCCGCGCCGGGATGTCCGTCGCCAGACTCAATCTTTCCCACGGCACACCAACGGAACACTCGGAAGCCATCGCCCGGGTAAGAACTGGAGCTGAGCGCAACGGGGTTGCGGTTGCCGTCCTCGCAGATCTCCCAGGTCCCAAACACCGGCTCGGGCCTGCTCCCGATCCGGGTTCTGATCCTGATGCAAAGAAGGGAATCTGGCTGGAGGTCGGCCAGCGTTACATCCTTCGGGATGGAAACGACGAGTCCACTACAGAGATCGGCTACGTCCACCCGCCAGGATTTGTGTCCAATACGCCGACCGGTGCGCCCGTCTTCATCGCAGACGGGGCGATGAGGTTCGTCGTTACAGAATCTCGAAGCGATGAACTTGAATGCGAAGTAACGGTGGGGGGTCTGATCGAATCAGACAAAGCCGTCTCGTCTCCGGGCCATGCTTCACGAATTAGCTATCTCACAAAAGAGACCTCAGACGCGCTCGCCAAGGCAGCCGAAGAGCACGTCGACTACGTGGGAATCTCCTACATCCGGTCGGCCGCAGACGTGCGACTGGTGCGAGACTTTTTTGCGGCCCGTGACTTCAACCCCCAGTTGATCGCCAAGATCGAACTTGCCGAGTCGATGGATAACCTGGACGCCATCATTGATGCATCTGACGGCGTGATGGTCGCACGGGGAGATCTGGGTGTTGAACTGCCGATAGCGCTGGTGCCGGGCAGCCAGAAGGAGATCATCAAGCGGGCGAATCACGTGGGTAAAGTGGTCATCACAGCCACACAGATGCTGGAATCAATGATCAACGCACCCGCGCCTACAAGGGCTGAGGTGACGGACGTTGCTAACGCCGTGCTTGACGGTACCGACGCAATCATGCTGTCTGCCGAGACCTCGGTCGGCAAGTATCCCGCAATCGCCACTGCCGTTATGGCAGAGGTGGCGTTGGAAGCAGAAAAATCTCTAGACCGGGAGGCAATTGCCGATAGACGGCGAAGCGGAGTTCACGGGTTGGACAGCGCAATTGCTGACGCCGCTGTGACGACAGCGGACAGCGTTGGGGCGAAGGTTATCCTCGCTTTCACCGAGTCCGGAAGTACAGCCGGTCGTGTGGCCGGCTTCCGTCCAGGAATTCCGATAATCGTCATAACACCAGACCCCGCGGTGGGACGTGGGTTAGCCCTTCGATGGGGTGTGGCAGTCATAAACGCGCCACGCCCCAACAGCATCGACGAGATGTTCAGACAGGGGTCCAAGGTGGCGCTTGATACCGGACTAGTGAAGGAAAAAGAACGTGCAGTCGCCGTGATCGGAGTACCGATCGGTGTGCATGGAAGCACGAATCTCTTGAGGGTTATCGACCTCCCGGAGCCAGAGCCAATCGGCTAGTTCCGGGGATCACACGCCCTTCTATCCCGATTGTCTACAAGGTCAATCACTTCAATCTTTGGAGCCGGGACTTCTGAGTCCTGAGCGCAACCGGCCAACGATCTCCGCGGATGTTGGCTCATGTCCGTAACAGGCGGCGTTAAATCGCTCCGTCATCAGTTCCACCGGCGTCCCAGGCAAGGCTGCTGCCATCGCCGTCTGGACCTCATTAGGGGTGTGCCCTGACTTCAGCGTCATACCACGGCCGGTTGCCGCCTTCAAATAGCTGAAGTAGAGCTGGAACACCTCGGAGATACCCGGCTCGTCGGTCGGGAACCTCCGTTCCAACTCAGACTTCTGATTTCGTCGCATCCAGCCAGGTAGCAGCCTGCCGAGAAGACCGGCCATGTCTCTACCTGCATCTGCATCTCCGCGTACCGATTCACGGTCATCCTCGAAGCTCTTTCGGCGTTTCGCCACGTAGCGACGGAACGTAATGTAAAGAACGAAAACAATGGCGAGTACGATGAGGATCGCAAGCGGAATACGCATTAACTCGATCACGTTGTCTAACACCGGCGAACCACTTGCCCCGCCGTCAACTATGGCTGTGGCGTCATCAGGATCAACCGGGAGCGCGGAGCCGTCGCTGGCGGGGCGTGGAAGCGGGCCGTCCCCGCGCAATTTCCTCAGGAACCAGATCACCCCCGTGGCGATCAGTGCAAACGGCACGGCGACGATGATAAGCACCCAGGTAGCAACAAACCCGATGGCGTTCCCAACGGCCCGTATAGCATCGTTGAATACGATCGCAGCGGCGGTGATGGTGATAGCGGAAAGAAGAATCCCTCCAACTGCCATGGTCATGAAGCGTCCCCAGAACGCCGATCCTTTCTTCACATCCCCGGCCGCCGAAAGGTGGTTGACCGCCATCCCGGCCAAAGTGCTGGCAAAGAATGGGAGGATCAAGAACCGTGCGTCCACATCGTTATTGGTCACCTGCTCCGTCAGCATCAATATGCCAAGCAAGGCAGCGCCGGTGTAAAAGATCGACCGCTGGTCGCTCTCAGGCTCATCAGAATTCACGAGCGATGCCCCACGTAGCCATGCGAGGAACGCAACCACCAGAGCCATGATCGTGCCGCCCACCGCTTCTGCGGTCATGTCCCCACCGGCGAGCGCGATCGGCCAATCAAGATCTAATCCCGAGCTTCCACCAATCACCCGTACGGTCGGCGCCATGTAGATCACCGGCAGCCCGACTATCGCCTGAACCAGTGCCAGCGTGACCATGTCCCCTTTGGCACCGCCAACGACCCAGTTCGCGATCATCGATATGCCCATGATCGTCATCACCCCCAACCACGCCAGAGGAGCGCCATCCAGGCCGACGACCAGCGCAGCGACGGCTGCGAAGGCAAACACGCGGGCGCTCTCAGACACCCAGAGTGAGATCAGAATCAGTTGTCCACGTCCATCACTCACAGGCGCACATCCCAACCAGAGAAACAAGCCGTGATACCTACCGGTAATCGGCCAGAGGTTCGACATCGAAAGATCACGTTAAATCCTTCGCCTGTCAAAGCTGGTATCGGCGTGACCCAGGCTCACATTTCTCTCAAAATCGTCGTCGGCAAACGCCTCACCCACGGTCGGTACGGGCATGGCAGCAACCGGGAGATCGAAGCGTTCGCCCATATCCTCTATCGGCACCCGTGAGGTCCCCTCCGGCACTTCACCTTTGCCCACGTAAATCCCACGGATCGGGTGACCTGAGATCGACATCCGATCCGCCACTTCAAGAAGATCAGGGCTCATCACAGCGGAGATGATGACGACGGTGGCCCCGTAGGGAACGGCCCAGTTCGCCTCGCGCTCCAACAACCGATCAATCCGATCCGGAGCCACAGGGCGGATCATGGCAAGCGCCTCCATGATCGAACCCAGTTGGCCCGGGCTTGCGGACGGGGGTATCACCATGCGACTGCCAGAACGAAGAGCTACCCCGTTGGTAACTAACCCAACGCGGTGCCCCAGTTCCATGGTGCGGGTGACTATCGACCCGGCAGCCACGATCGCACGCTCAAGCAAGCGCGGGGAGTATCCCGTGAACAGGTACTCCGTGGTCGACACGTCCATCACTACGACGGCGTATTGCGTCACGGACGGATCAAATGTGCGAACAAGTACCTGCCGGAGCCTTGCCGTTACCTTCCAGTCGATAATTTTGATCGGGTCCCCAGGTATGTAGTCGCGCAGCCCTCTTGGACGATTCGGATCGTCCCACAACGCCGTCACAGCGCGGTTGTCGCCGATAGGCCTCCCGGACGGCAGCTCAAAATCAGGCAGTTTCACGATACGCGGATACACCAGCACACCAGCACGCGGGGGAGCGACGGTGTCGTGCCTTGGGAACATCCCAAACAGGTCTCCGGAATCGAGCACCGCCGGGCCCAGTTGGTGATATCCGCGACGCAGTGCCTTCACGCTGTATCGCATGTGGACCCGTTCATACCAGGCCAGATTTATCGACTCCCTCAGTTCAAGCGCCAGGCGACTACTGGCGCGACCCAACCGGGCGTCCTTTACCTCAAGACCAATCGGGATGTTGTCCGCTATACGCAACCACGGCATGGGAAGTGGTTTTGCGTTGGTTACCCGGATCTCTATCTCGAACTCATCGCCAACGAAAACAGGATGCTCCGGCAAGTCCCGCTCGTACACGACGTCTTCCAGCGAGAGTCGACTCCAGATCCTGGCGCCGATCACAATGATGAATCCGAATACCCCGACGATCAGGATGAGCGGCGATACCAGGATGATGCCGACAATGGTCATCACCCCAAAGAGGGCTTCCCAGAGGACTGAAAGGATCTCTCTACGCATTAACGGCGCTCGTTCTCCCAGCACGACTCGTAATCCTGAGCATCCCAGAAAATATGGGAGCCCCGGTACTTCAGGCAGTTCAGGTTTTCAAGGCTTCCCAACAGACAACCAGTCAAACCTAGCGTTCGATCGGGACCTCGATCGTCTCAAGCAACTCCGTGATGACGTTGTCTCCGGCTCGCCCACGAAGGCCCGCCTGTGGCGAGACCATAACCCTGTGAGCCAGCACCGGCACCGCGACGTGTTTGATGTCGTCAGGGAGCACGTAACTGCGGCCCTGTATGGCGGCCCAGGCCTGTGCTGCGTTGTACAGAGCTATCGACGCCCGGGGACTCGCACCAAGGTGCAGGGATTCGTGTTCACGCGTCGCCGTGACAAGCGAAAGAATATAGTCCCGCAAACTGGGTTCCACCGTCATCCCGGTGATAGCGTCCTGCGCCGCCAGCAATTCCTCACGGGTAACGACCGCCGGGGTCTCAGGGCTTTTACCGCCCGCGGTAAAGCGGTCGATAACCGCAGCCTCTTCATCCCAGCTCGGATAACCGAGCGAGATCCTCAGCATGAATCGGTCTAACTGCGCCTCCGGCAACGGGAACGTACCTTCAAGCTCAACCGGATTCAGCGTAGCCATTACGAGGAAGGGATCTGGTAGTTGCCGTGTCTCCCCGTCCATCGTCACCTGCCGCTCCTGCATAGCTTCAAGCAGCGACGTCTGAGTACGCGGGGTGGCCCGGTTAATCTCATCCGCCAGCAAAATCTGCGTGAAGACAGGGCCCTTTCGGAACTCGAACTCGTTGTCACGCATGTTGTATATGGACACACCAAGCACGTCCGCTGGCATCAGGTCCGGCGTGAACTGGATCCGCCCGAAATCGCAGTCAAGCGACGCAGCGAGCGCTTTCGCCAGCGTCGTCTTGCCCAGGCCCGGTACATCTTCAATAAGAAGGTGCCCACGGCAGAGTAGCGACACGATCGACAGGTTGATCGCCTCGTCTTTGCCGACGATCACCATTTGGACAGCTTCTCGGATCCGTGTCGCCAGTTCAGCGACCCCTGCGGACCCGTTGGCGTTCGTATCAGCAGGACCACCATTCTGCGAGGTGTCAGGTCGCTCCGACGTCACGCTCTCGACCGGAATGTCGTTCATGCCGACCTCCGATATCGAGGGTCGGCCGGTGTCGAGATCAAGATCGATGTCGTCATTTGCTGCGGTCGTCGGACGTGCAAATAATTCCCCTGAATCTTTTGATTCTGATGTCGGTTGATCTGATTTTTCGGGATCGTCAGTATCTTCATGTGCTGAAACAGAGTACGAATCCACGCGATCAGCCATTTCGGAGCCCTTGGCGTTGTGACGCGTGGTTATTTCTGGATGATGTGCGCGATCTGGCGCAAGAGCAAGCACATCATCCAGGCCCTTGCCGCATCCGATGCAGAACCGGGCGTGAGGCTCGTTTTGGGACGAGCACCCGGGACAGGTCTTCACGCCAAGCAGTCGCGCCTGATCAACTTCAGGTGCGATCAGCGGTTCGCGACATCTGTCGCAAGCTTCAATTCCGGCTCAGTTATCGGTCCCGCAGTGAGCGCAGAACACGTCTCACCCCCCCCCAATTCCGTGGCCACAAGTTCACATCGTCAACCCGGCCGCAGCTAGAAGTAGTTGCGCAATGCTATACGTACAGGACGACGGCGGGGACCGCTTCTGCTCTGCCGTCCCGACTTACACCACGACGACTGTATTGGTCAGTTTGCCGATCGCTTCGATCTCGACGTTGACGATATCACCCCCGGCCAGCGTGAAGTCCATCGGAGGAATCACCCCAGTTCCGGTCACCACGGTGGTTCCGTCCGGTACGGAGTTGTGCCTCTGGAGCCAGTCAGCGATGTACTCACAGTCACGGAACATCTCGGAGGTAGACGTAGTTCCGTTGAACACCTCTTTGCCGTCACGCTGAATCGTCAACCGAACAGCAAGGTCCTGCGGGTCGCCGACGGCATCCAGCGTGGCAAAACACGGGCCTATCGCACAAGACTTGTCGTAGACCTTCGCCTGCGGAAGGTAGAGCGGGTTGTCGCCCTCGATAGACCGACTACTCATGTCGTTTCCGCAGGTGTATCCGGCGACCTTGCCGTCGAAGAGCACAAAGGCCAATTCAGGCTCTGGAACGTCCCAGGTGGAGTCATCCCGGATGCCGACCTCCCCGTAAGGTCCTGCCACGCGACTGGGCGTCGCCTTGAAGAACACCTCAGGTCGGTCAGCCACGTACACCTTGCCGTACACGTCAGGGGTGTCGCTCTCCGCCTGCCGCTCAAACATGCTGCTCTGGTACGTCACGCCCGCCGCCCATACCTCCGGCGGCAGGAAAGGCATCTCCAGCTTGGGCCCATGAGACGGCTCAACAGAGTTGTCGTGGAGATCCTGTATCGACAGCGTGCTTGCAATACCGCCGTCGACGATCTGCCGCGCCACATGGTCTAGCGATACGCCCATCATGGACGCAGTTCGCAGTAGCGCAAACAGGTCCGTTGAGTGCGGATTGGCAGAAGTAAGGTCGAACAGAGTGTCTTGGGACGTCTCGACGCCCAGGTGTGATTCGCCGCCGATCGAGAACTGGTAGTACCGCATTCAGATCCTGCTTTCAGTTGATATCTTTTGCCAAAAGGTTGTGGTTGGTAAAAGTGGCTGCACTGGGTCGGTTTGTCTCAGGTACGAACATCGTCCGGGCGCAGAAATGATTAGATCAAGGCGGGCCACAACACCGAAATAGATAGAATCCCGGGCGATAGTTGTGACTGCGCAAACGGCCATTTTAGCTGGCCCGTAAGCGGGGGCGATGCTACGATTCGGCCTTGACCTTGTCAAAGGGGCAGCGCCTCTTTAATGGCGTCTAGCGACGGCAGCTTTTGCGCCATGCAGACAATATTTCCACGCCCCGATTCGGGCGTATCCAGAAGCCAGCTAAAGGAGCCCGATTCTTTTGTCCGACACAACACCAGACGCCCCTCCTGCGACAATCGGGTTTATCGGCGGTACCGGGCCTGAGGGCCGTGGTCTTGCGGTAAGATTCGCCGCCGCAGGACATGACGTGGTTATCGGCTCCCGGGACACAGAGCGTGCTACCGAGTCGGTAGACGAAGTAAAGGGCATCCTGGCTGAAGTCAGCGAGGCGGCAAATGTGCGCGGTGCGATGAACGCCGATGCCGCATCCGAGTCAGACATAGTCTTCCTAGCCGTTCCATACGGCGGGATGACGGCATCGCTTGAGCAGTTGGCACCATCGCTAGCGGGCAAGATTGTCGTGAACGTCATAGCCCCCCTTTCCTTTGCCAGAGGCATCCCGGCCTCTGCGCCCCCCGAGATCGGCTCTGCAGCGGAAGAGGCGGCTGAGCACTCTCCGTCTATTCGCTGGGTCGCCGGGCTACACACGCTTTCGGCCAGAGACCTTCTCAAGCCAACATCGCCGCTCAATACGGACGCCATTATTTGCGGGGACGATGAAGAGGCAAAGAAGACCGTTAGCGATCTCCTTGCGGAGGTCCCCGGGCTTCGACCTGTCGATGCCGGACCCCTGCAGTGCGCCCGCTATCTTGAGGGCGCAACCGCACTGCTTATCAATATCAACAAGCGCTACAAGGCCCATGCGTCTCTCACTATCTCCGGCTTAAAGATCGACTAGCCCCGTATGTCGTTTTCGGTTTCACATCAACGCGTCGCCCTCGTCTACTCCGACGATGTGTGGCAATACGATATGAGTGACACGCACCCATTGCGGCCCGTCCGATGGAAGCGTACTTTCGACCTGATGGAAAGCGCCGGGCTGACCACCGCACCAAACGTTTCGTTGCTCCCGCCACGCCGGGCGACGGACGATGAGATCAAACTGGGTCACACATCCGACTACCTGGGAGCGGTAAAGGCCCTGTCTTCAGGGCTGGAGCTACCAGCCGGGCCTTCGCATGGCTTCGGCCCCGGCGATAACCCGGTGTTCAACGGCATGTTTGAGGCAAACGCGCTGACCGCAGGTGGGACTATGGTCGCAGCGCAGGCCATCGCCGATGGGAGCGCAGATGTGGCGTTCAACTTCGCAGGCGGACACCAACATCACGCGATGGCGAATAGGGCCTCTGGTTTCGGTGTATTCAACGACACGGTGATGGCGGTGCGCTGGCTGGCAAATCAGGGTTTACGCGTCGCGTATATCGATATCGATTGTCATCACGGCGACGGCGTTCAGGCCGGTTTTTACGACGTGCCGGATGTTCTAACGATTTCGCTGCATGAGAGCGGCCAGTTCCTGTTTCCCGGAACCGGCAACGTCCGTGAGTCGGGCCGGGACGACGGCGAGGGTTACTCGGTCAACGTCCCGCTTGCGCCGCACACATCTGACGCCGAGTATCTGGCGGCTTTCGAGGCCGTGGTTCCGCCGCTTGTCGAAGCGTTCAAGCCGGATGTACTGTTCACCCAACTCGGTGTCGATACACATGTCCTTGACCCGATAACGCATCTCCGTCTAACCGTACAAGGGCACGCGGCCGTGGTGGCTCGATTACAAGAGATCGCCTCAGAATGCGGTCGCTGGCTTGCCGTTGGCGGTGGTGGATACGATCTTGGGGCGGTCGCCCGAGCATGGACTGTCGACCTGGCGATCATGGCCGGCGTGAACCTGCCACCCGAGCTACCTGCGATAGTCCCGGAGTCGCCCGGAGTAACGACCTACGCCGACGATCCTGAACCACTTGACGAACTGACGGGGATGCAGGTGAGCGCATTCAACGACCGCAGTGTTGAACAGGTGCGTGAGGATATATTCCCACGCTTCGGGCTAGAGTAGAGGCGTTTTCGCCCGACACGCCCGCCATTCGAGAGCCTCAGGGTGGGTTTGTCGTTGCGCTGTATCCAAGGGCAGGTGGTGGCTACACGACGTTGATCTCGACGGAACCGTAGGGCCGTATTGCCATACGCCAGCACCCGAAATGCCAGCAGGCCGTTAGTGAACATAGCCACCAAAAAAAGCAGGGCCCGGCGTTTGCCGGACCCTGCTCATAAGTCTCTAACTTTCAACCGTGAGGTCTAGCGATTAAACCTCTCGGAACTCGCCTTCCACCGTCTCTTCGCCATCATCCTCGTCCTCGCCGCCATCCTCGCCCTCAGGACCGCCTTCTGGCCCTGCTGATCCTGCGTCCCCGGCAGCAGCGTAAGCAGCCTGTCCGATGGCCTGAAGCGCTGTCTGAAGCTCATTTGTCTTGGCCGCAAGGTCCTCCGTCGACGATTCTTCGTCGGCAAGGAGTTCCTTGAGCTGAGTAATGACCGCATCGACCTCTGTCTTCGCCTCGGCAGGCACGTTCTCGCCCTGCTCTTCCAGCAGCTTCTCTGCAGCAAAGACAGAGCTGTCCGCGGAATTACGGGTCTCAACGGCCTCACGTCGCTTCTGGTCCGCCTCGGCGTTCTCCTCGGCGTCCCTTACAGCGCGTTCGATCTCTTCCTGAGACAGGCCTGAACGGCCCGTAATGGTGATGTGCTGCTCGATGTTCGTCGCCTTGTCCGTCGCCGAGACGTTCAATATGCCGTCGGCATCTATGTCGAACTTAACTTCGATCTGCGGCGTGCCACGCTGCGCCGGAAGAATCCCGTCCAGCATGAAGCGCCCGATAGACGTGTTTTCGGTCGCCATCCCTCGCTCGCCCTGGAGCACGTGGATCTCCACAGAAGACTGGCTGTCCGCTGCGGTGCTGAACACTTCAGATTTGGATGTCGGGATTGTCGTGTTTCGCTGAATCAAGACGGTCATTACGCCGCCAAGAGTCTCGATACCCATGGTCAGCGGTGTCACGTCCAGGAGCAGAACATCCTTGACGTCGCCCTCAAGCACACCGGCCTGAATTGCGGCTCCGATTGCGACAACCTCATCTGGGTTGACGCCCTGATGAGGTTCTTTGCCGAATATTTCCGCGACCTTGGCGACCACCGCAGGCATGCGCGTCGTGCCACCGACAAGTATGACTTCATCTACCTCAGATGTTTTGATACCTGCGTCGCTTAGAGCGGCCACTGTTGGAGCGACCGTTCTTTCAACCAGGGAACCTACAAGCTGCTCAAGCTTTGCCCGTGTCAACGTCGAAGTCAGGTGCTTTGGACCTGTTGCGTCCGCCGTGATAAAAGGAAGGTTGAGTTCCGTCTGTGTCACGGTCGAAAGTTCGATCTTCGCCCTCTCTCCTTCAACTCGAAGACGCTGTAGCGCAGCCGGGTCGCTCCGGAGGTCTATGCCGTTGTCCGCTTGGAACTCGTTAGCGGCCCAGTCCACGATCGCAAGGTCGAGGTCGTCTCCGCCGAGGTGTGTGTCCCCGTTGGTGGACTTGACCTCAAAAACTCCGTCACCGATCTGGAGAATCGTGACGTCAAACGTCCCGCCACCAAAGTCGTAAACGGCGATAGTCTGATCGCCCTTGCTCTCCAGCCCGTATGCCAGTGCGGCGGCCGTCGGCTCGTTGATTATGCGCAGAACCTCAAGGCCGGCGATCTCTCCGGCGATCTTGGTCGCCTCACGCTGGCTGTCATCGAAATAAGCCGGAACCGTAATCACGGCACGGTCGACTGATTCGCCCAGCTTGATTTCGGCATCCTCTTTGAGTTTTCGGAGAATCATCGCCGAGATCTCTGGAGGTGACTGCGGCTTGTCGTTAAACACAACCGCCGTATCGCCTCCACTACCGGCAGTCAGTTTGAACGAAATACGCGCTACATCTTCCTGCACAGAAGGGTCGTCAAAACGACGGCCGATGAAGCGTTTCACGGAGTAAACCGTGTTCTCAGGGTTTGTGATCGCCTGCCGGCGAGCCAGCTCCCCCACGAACCGCTCAGCGGTCTTGGGGTTAACGGCCACAACGGACGGCGTCGTCCGCCGACCTTCCTTGTTTTCAATTATTTCTGGTTCCCCGGCCTGCATCACCGCCATTGCGGAGTTGGTCGTACCCAGGTCGATACCAATCGCCTTAGACATTGTTCGGTTCATTCCTCGTCTGATTTTGGTGTCTCTGGTCGTTATTTAGTAACCGCGCCCCTACGTTTTAGGGGGATGCAGTGAAGTAGGTCGCTCAAGGGGTCAGTCCATGAGCGTATGTTTGTCTAGTCTTCGCTCGCAGGAGCAACTGATATCTGGACCTGCGCAGCCCGGATAACGTCGTCGTTCATCTTGTAGCCCTTGCGCAGGACGTTCAAAACGGTGCTGGCCGGAACCTCATCTGACTCTGCCGTAAGGAGTGCCTCATGAGCCCGAGGATCAAATAGATCGCCAGCGCTGTCAAACGATTCGATGCCCTCTGAGGAGAGCACCTGGAGCAGTGCACGACGAATACCGTCGAACCCATCAAACCATGAGTCGGCTAGCCCTTCCGGACGTTCCGTCGCAAGGGCTGAGTCGAACTGATCAACTGCGTCCAGCACCCTCAGGGCCAGCCGCTGCGTTGAGTTACGTCGAATCTCATCGCGCTCTATCGCCACCCGGTTCCGGTAGTTAACGAAATCCGCCTGCACACGCTGTACCAGCGCCTTCAGCTCGTCGCGTTCTCTCATCGCCGCATCAAGCGGCTCTTCAAATATCAGAGGTTCTTCCACCTCTATATCTTCTATTTGTTCGTTTATGTCTGGGATTTCTAGGCCATCAGCCTCAGCCACGATGTCTGGATCGGTCGACCCATCCTCTTGGGCCGTCCCATCCTTTATGTCTTTCACCACGTTCAGTATTTCCTCCAAATGCGGCATTTACCGCTGTATTTCAGGCAGAGGATGTATCTGCTGTTAAACATCAAATTAGGCCGACGCGTCGCCGGCCTCGTCTGGATCGGCGCCCACGTATTTCAAAAATGATTTCAACTCAGCGGTCGCCCTTATAGCAGCCGCATCAAGTGATTCCGTATTTAACTCCGCCCCGTCGACGAGTCGACGTAACGGCCCCACCAGGTCCAACACAAGTCGAACCCCGGCCAGATTCAAGCCCAGTTCCTCCACCAGCCGACCTATTACGCGCAGCCTTAAAAGGTCTTCGTTTGAATAAAGCCTTAGATGACCGCCCGTGCGCGATGGTTGCACCAGCCCTACACGTTCGTACTTCCGAAGCGTCTGCGGGTGCATCTCAAGAAGTCGAGCTGCGACGCTGATTATGTAAACACCCGTGAACTCGACACCTTCTGTGCCGGGCTGAGCGTTTCCTCTATCAGCGACCAAAAACCATTTCCTCTTACCCTCGTCAGTTGCTCCAGATCCAGGGCAACTGGGGCAAAACGGACATATCGGTCCGTTTTGGTAGCGGCGCGACGAAGTTCGACGCACCGAAATTACACGCTCAGTATCTTAATTGTTGATACGGTGCGTGTCAAGGTTACAGCTGTCAGCTGATTTCTGTTTCGATTTCAGTCCATGCATTTCCGTTAATTTCACGTGAATTTAACGGAATAGCCCCCTGATCGCGTGCATTAAGGCGAATAGCGTAGTAGACTTCTGCGCTGTCGACTTTGTGAGATTAGTCACTAACGGCCGGCAAATACGAATAAACACCTAATCATTACGAATTCGGGTACGTAAGTACCGGTTACCGTCGAATACAGGAAATAGAAGATGACTCTTTACTTGAAAGCTTGCCCCCGGTGCCACGGGGACATTGCATTGGACAATGACCAGTACGGCCGCTACATGGAATGCCTGCAGTGCGGATTCTTGATCCGTTCCAGGGCCGAGGAGAAATCCTCTGCGGCTACAACGTCCACTACGCAAGCCGCATAACAAGAGTTACTCCCAAAATTCCTCTTGCTGAGAAGCCCCGGTTCGTATGAATCGGGGCTTCTTTTTTGCCCTCGCCATAAGACAGCTCCAGCCGCAAGACACGTAAGCACGACTCCTGCTTTAGTCCAGGTCTATTACTTCTCGCTCGATGTCGATGATGTCGGCCTCAAACATCTGGGACTCAGCGTACTCGACTATACGATCCATGATTTCGCTGGCGTGACGCGTGCCCTCGCTCACAACGGCGATGCCTATCAGCCTGGTCTTGAGCAGGTCCTGGTCCCCTACTTCAGCAACGCTTGCCTCGAAACGATGGCGGATCCGATCGATCAGCGAACGGACCACGTGCCGTTTTCCCTTTAACGACCTGTTGTCATGCAGTCTCAATGTCAGCCTGGTTACAGCAACCTTCATGTAAATATCTTAGTGTCAGGAAGTCCGGAGGCCGCGCATCTCCGTTCGTAGTAGTACCGGCTTTTACGAACAAAAGTTGAATGATCATTGTTGATTGTGATAAAACGCACGTAACAGGGTGAATCGAAAACATGCGTACCTTTAACTCAGGGCGATGTCTGATCCTCCCGAATCACACGGATCACCCCTAGACAACCCCAAGACAATCGGGGATTCGCCGCATGACCAACGTCTACTCATCAGATCTTTCAGACGACGACATTCGGTCTAGCACCGACGCACCGGAAGTCGTCGTCCAACGACTCCCCCTGTACATTCGTGTGCTGGCCCAATTCGACGCCACCGGTGCCGAAATGGTGTCGTCTGAGCAACTGGGCACCCAGTTGCAAATGACCCCGGCCCAGATCCGTAAGGACCTCAGCTACTTCGGAAGATTTGGCAAGCAGGGCCGAGGCTACAACGTCAAACGGCTAGCGCTTGAGCTTCGTGCGATCCTGGGACTGGACCGCCAGTGGAATGCGGGCCTTGTTGGCGTAGGTCGACTCGGGCGTGCGATCATCGCCTATCCCGGATTCCGGCCCGAAGGATTTCGGATAATTGCTGCGTTTGACGCAGATCCCTCCGTCGTAGATTCCGCAATCGGCGACATCGAGGTACGACCAATCGACCAGATCAAACAGACCGTCGCCGAACTGGGTATACAGATCGGCATTGTCGCAGTCCCTGCGACGAACGCTCAGAGCGTTTTTGACGCACTGGTTCATGCCGGTATCAAAGCCATCCTTAACTACGCCCCCGTCGCCCCTCAGGTGCCGCTTGACGTCAAGGTGCGCGGCGTAGATCCGGTCCTTGCACTTCAGTCCATGACTTACTTCTTGAAGCCGGACGTCGAAGCCTAACCACGCGCCGCGGGTTATCTTTGTTTGAGATGACGAAGTAGGTTTCAGCCACGCCCGAGCCTGAACGCGGAACCCAGGCGCGAAACAGGGCCAAAGAGTTAACCCCAGCCCTGTTTTATAAAAGCGTCTTGTTCCGGTTAGCCTTGCTGGTTCGGAACCGAACCCGGCGGAGTGGCAGGGGAACTACGGTGGCCACGCCTACGTGCCAGGCCGACCCTGATCTGTGCACGACGGAAAGCCTGCAATGCTCGTGTGAGGTCGACATCCGTCGGCCTGCCGTCGACACGTTCCTGCGCCCGAATAAGCGCGGACTCGGCACGTTCCAGGTCGATGGCGACGTCCATCTCCGCCGTGTCGGCGAGGATGGTCACCTTGTTATTCAGAACTTCCATGAAACCGCCCGTAATGACGAGAACATTCTCGTCGCTGTTGGAACGGACCGTCATCTCGCCCGGCTGTAGCTGCGTCATCAAGGGCGCATGACCCGGAAGAATGCCAAGCTGACCGTCGATACCCGGCGCTATCAGCGAGTCAACCTCTTCCGAGAATACTTCGCTCTCGACGGTGACGATTGTTAGTGTGAACGTGGCCATTTACTGGAGGCTCCGCCCCTAATGTAGGGGTCCTACTGGGATCGATTTAGGCGTTGGATTCGGCGAGCATCTTCTCGCCCTTTTCCCTGGCCTCGTCGATACCACCGACCATCCGGAAAGCCTGCTCAGGCAGGTCATCGTGTTTGCCGTCCAGGACCTCACGGAACCCACGGACGGTGTCCGCCAGCGGCACGTAACGCCCCGGAATGCCGGTGAACACTTCACCAACGAAGAACGGCTGCGTCAGGAACTGCTGGATACGGCGTGCACGGCCAACGGCCACGCGGTCCACGTCCGAAAGTTCCTCGACCCCAAGAATGGCGATAACGTCCTGGAGGTCACGGTAGCGCTGCAAAACTTGCTGCACTTCTCGTGCCACACCGTAGTGCTCTTCACCCACGATACCCGGCTGCAAAATCCGGGAGTTAGACACAAGCGGGTCGACGGCCGGGTACAGACCCTGCTCCGTCATGCCACGCTCGAGCGAAATGTTTGCGTCCAGGTGACCGAACGTGGTCACAATGCCCGGGTCGGTGTAGTCGTCGGCCGGTACGTATACCGCCTGGAACGATGTGATAGAGCCATCAACCGTGGTCGTGATCCGCTCTTCAAGGTCACCGATCTCTGTGGACAGCGTGGGCTGATAACCAACAGCAGACGGCATACGTCCCAGAAGTCCGGACACTTCCATGCCGGCAAGGATGTAGCGGTATACGTTGTCGACGAACAGAAGCACGTCCTGCTTCTCAACATCGCGGAAGTACTCAGCCATGGTCAGACCGGTTAGAGCGATCCGGGCACGTGTGCCGGGAGGCTCATTCATCTGGCCGAACACAAGCACGGTGCTGTCCATCACACCGTAGTCCTGCATTTCGTGCCACAGGTCATTCCCCTCACGGGAGCGCTCTCCAACACCTGCGAACACAGACACACCGGAGTGCTCCTGTGCGATGTTTCGGATGAGCTCCGTGATGATGACGGTCTTGCCGACGCCGGCTCCGCCGTACGCGCCAACCTTGCCGCCCCTCTGGAAGGGGGTGATCAGGTCAAAGACTTTAATTCCGGTCTCAAGGATTTCGGTCGTACCGGTCTGTCGGTCAAACGACGGGGCGGCCCGGTGAATCGGCCAGTAGTCGGTGGCATCTACGGGGCCCAGAGTGTCCAGCGCTTCGCCGGTCACGTTAAAGAGACGGCCCAGGGTTGCGGGGCCAACAGGAACGGCGATAGCCCTTCCCGTGTCTGTAACCTCTGCACCACGCTTCAGACCCTCGGTGGGGCCAAGAGCCAGGCAACGGACCCAGTTGTTGCCGACGTGCTGCTCAACCTCAAGGGAGAGCTTCTCGCCGTTCAGGTCCAGTTCCAGGCCGTTGTAGATCTCCGGAAGGTCTTCCGATGCGAACTCCACGTCCACAACTGTTCCGATGACCTGAACAACACTGCCGTTAGCCATTTTGGGGCTCCTGTGATTTACCGATTGAGCGGATTCCGGTCCCGTGAATTGGGTGGTCTCCGTCCTGTAATTTGCCGGTCGATATTTCTCTGTAGTTAAAAGAGCGCTACTTCAGCGCTTCCACACCGCCGACGATGTCCAGCATCTCGGAGGTGATCGATTCCTGACGAGCTTTGTTCAGCTTCAACGTCAGGTCGTCAATTAGATCGTTTGCTGCATCCGTAGCGTTCTTCATTGCCACCATGCGTGCGGAGTGCTCGCTCGCCAATGCTTCGAGAACGGCGTGATACACCTCCATCTCGATATAGCGGGGGAGCAACTTGTCCAGAACCTCTACCGGGCCTGGCTCGTAGATGTAACCCACGGCGGCGTTTCCATCTAACTCAGCGGGCTCGACCGGAATCAAGATGTCCAAGGTCGGGGACTGGACGGCGGTGTTCACAAAGCGTGAGTACGCAAGTAATACCTTGTCCACGCCAGCCGACTCAAACTCATCGATGACCAGGTTGGAGATAGCCCGGGTGTCTTCGACACTGGGGCTGTCGCCGATTCCGTCAAAGACGGCCTTGAGATCATTACCGGTCCGGACCGTGAAGTTTCGACCCTTTTTGCCGATCGCCACAATCGTTACCGGAGTTTCGCTGGCCGAGACCGTACGTTCAACGAGCCGAGTCAGGTTGGAAACAAGTCCACCTGCAAGTCCACGGTCCGGGGTGATCAGGACGATACCCGTTGTGTGAACTTTCCGTTCCTCAAGCAATGGAACGGACGAGTCGTCAGACCCACGTTCAAGTGCAGCAAGGTGAGAGAGCACCGAGTTCATGTGCTCGGAGTAAGGTCGGCCTGCGACCACCATTTCCTGTGCGCGCCGCATTTTTGAGGCGGCGATCATCTGCATGGCGCGGGTGATCTTCGCCGTGTTGGCGACACTTCGGATTCGGCGTCTTAGCTCTTGGGT
>Ga0115002_10002080_pt1 | contig 26509 bp, 19 predicted proteins | sample ArcticOcean_MG_C_8_FD_89576 | JGI IMG/M metagenome (GOLD analysis project Ga0115002, IMG submission 89576) | Marine microbial communities from western Arctic Ocean - ArcticOcean_MG_CB11_86 | ecosystem: Environmental > Aquatic > Marine > Oceanic | place: Arctic Ocean: Canada Basin | collected... | reverse complement strand
TTATCGACGAGAATTCAGCCTGGGGAGATTTTTACTGGGACTTTAGTGCCATTTTTAAAGACGGTAAAAGAATCAAAACCGAGGGCCGAGAAACTCAAATTTGGAAGAAAGAAGAAGGCAGCTGGAAAATCGTTCATGTTCACTATTCCGCAATGCCCGTTACGGGAGAAAGAGAGGGTTTTTAAACTCATTGCGTCGCTGAGCCTCGACCTCGAGCCAAAAGGCAGACAACTTGAGAGAATGTAAAGGCCGTATTCGGAAACGGAACACATTTTAAAAATAAATCATTTAGTAAATAATTCAAAATTAAAAATAAATTATGGCAGTAGCAAACCCTTCCAGGTATGAAGAAATAATGCCGGCTCGACCGACGATTGAGGCGGAACGACTGCATCGAAAGCAGCAATTGGCCGGAGCATTTCGTGTCTTTGGGAAATTTGGTTTTTCCGAAGGTGTAGCCGGACATATTACTGCCCGTGATCCTGAATTGACCGATCATTTTTGGGTCAACCCTTTTGGCATCTCTTTTAACAAAATTAAAGTATCAGATTTGGTTTTGGTAAATGAGCACGGCGAAATTGTCGAAGGAAAGCATGAGATGTTGAACAAAGCAGCCTTTGCTATTCATTCCCGAATTCATGAAGCTCGACCCGACGCAATTGCAGCAGCCCATGCACACTCGATTTATGGGAAAACATGGTCGGCTTTTGGAAAAAAGCTGGACCCCATTACGCAGGATGCATGCGCCTTTTACGAAGACCATGGATTGTTTGACGATTACACAGGTGTGGTGAATGACCTCGGAGAAGGTGATCGAATTGCTGGGGCATTAGGGGACAAAAAAGCGGCTATTTTGAAAAACCATGGATTGCTGACTGTTGGGGGTTCAGTAGAGGAAGTAGCTTGGTGGTTTATCAGTATGGAACGATGTTGCCAGGCGCAAATTCTAGCAGAATCAACGGGTAACAAGGTTCACCTGATCGATCATGAAACAGCCTTAATGACTAGAAATGATGGTGTTGGTTTTCCTATTGCGGGCTGGTTTAGTTATCAACCCATTTGGCAAGACATCGTGGAGGCGAATCCGGATTTGCTGGATTAGTTTTTGCGTAAACATCGATTTGAAAGATCTCAACTGGGAAGGCGCTCATCAATAAGCGGGTCCGTTGAGATCGATGGGGGGTCGGTTCCCGGGATAGATCATGATATGATCTTCCCACCAAATTGATTTCTCACGCTTGGAGCTGACCAGGCCATTATAGAATCTATCTTCAACGTGGATCGCGCCCATATGCGCGTAAAAACCGGGAACCGGAGTTTGAAACAGGCAGAAGGAAAATGCTCCTTCATCGATCTGATTTAAAACAGGTTCGACTACAAGACGCCCCAGCCCTCGTCCACGATAGTCGGGATGCGACAATACGCCTGCCAGAGCCAAGATTTCGATGGATGTTTCTTCGGACTGGATCGTTCGAGGAAATTGCTCCGCCGTGGCGACTAGCCTCTCTCCTTCATAGATGAGAACAAACTTGCGGCCGGAACAGAATCCACGTTTGGCAGGGAACTCATTCCAGTGTTTGTCGTAGTTGTTTTCATTATATCTTTCAGGCCACTCCAAACTCTTTAGTTGAAGTATCTGATGGATTGTATCTGCCGTTAGATCCGATTCGACTACGGATTTTTGTTCAAACATAAGGGAGTGAAATGGGGTTTATAAAATATAGTGAAACCTCAAGACAGGGAAGCAATAAATTGCGACTCGAAATCCGTATTGGAAAACCGTACACACACTATTCATTTCATCTATGGAAGAGAAATATCCCCTACCACAACTTTAATATTTCTCTTTTCAACAACTCGGGTCAGGAGCTTGGCGGCAATCATTTAGTCGCCCCACCATGTTTCTTCAGGACGAATATTCTCTTTAAGGTAGTCCTGATCAAGTTGCATTACGCCCGGTGTTTTGGGGACATCAATATAACTGTCGGTCACAACCACAGGATCGACACCCATCAATTCGGTACCTTGCCCCTTATCGATAGCGTTTTCTAACATCACAAAGTCGGCAATAGATGCGGCGTAGTGAATGCTAGCCATTAGCAGAGGATAGCCGCCCAAATTGTGTAGGGCGATCGGGATCCGGTAAAGCGATGCCAAGTCGGCTATCTTCTTCGCACCTGTGATACCACCGCACCATGCCAGATCAGGATGGAGAATGTCCAACGCCTGATTCTGCAAAAATGGCAGAAATCCTTTTGGCATCTCGACTTTCTCGCCGTTCATGATGGGCACGGGCGAATGTTGTCTCAATGTCTTCCAGCTTGAAGAGTATTCCGGTGGCAGGGGATCTTCGAACCAGAGAACTTTCGATGACTCTACCGCTTTCGCAATCCCGATCGAACTAGGCAAATCAAATTCGCTATGGGCGTGTGCAATAATGTCGTAATCATCGCCCAATGCCTCTCTCACGTTGTCAAACCCGGATCCAATCATTCCACATTCACGAGGAGTCAACATGGGTAACGGTAATGGGCTGAACGAATTTTGGTTTCCTCCACCCAAATAAGCGTGGTTGAAAGACAACTTGATTGTGGACCAACCACGTGGGTTCGCCTTTATTCCGTCTGCCCAATCACGAATGAGCGGAATATCATGCATGTCTGAAGGTTGTGAGTCGTGGTAGAGTTTTACCTTTTCTCTGAAAGGTCCGCCCAGTAACTCGTATACCGGACGGTTCAATACTTTGCCCGCGATGTCCCACAAGGCCATGTCGATTCCGCTAAACACACTCCCTTGAGCCATCACGTTGTGTATCTGCGTACTCATCTCGTGATAGTGTCTTTCAATAGCCATTGGGTCTTCGCCAATCAACTTACCCAAGATGGGGCGATTCCCATGGTGCACCCAGCCGCGAAACACTTCGCCAGTAGCGCCCGATTCACCATACCCGGAAATTCCAGCATCTGTTTCCACCTTCACCAAGGTCTTCCATTGGTTTTTTAGGACTATCGACTTGATGTCAGTGATCTTGATCTGGTTTCTAAGTGGATGGGCAAGGAGGTTGTAATTCGACATCCATGCGCCGGCAGGAATAGCTAAAGCTGTCTTCAAAAATTGTCTTCGATTCATGAATCTAATTAAGGATGTGATTTTGCCTTGTATCAAGACAAAATTATCCGTTTCTGGATATTTAAACGTGGTTAATAGTGAGCCGAGTTAAACGAAAACCTTTAAGCTTTGCTCATAAGGATTTCTCAACTGTATTCAGAAACCGGGCACTTATCGAGCATTCATCTTAAGAAATCGGCCATTCGAAAAATAGTTTAAGACAGAAACCTATCTCCGCAGGAACCCGTAAACTCTTCAGGGATAATGTTCTCTTTTTCCATTTGACCGTATTGCCCCCCTATCAGCTATGGTCTTGGGAATGTGTGTAATCCGGAATAAGCAGACGGGGGATGCCTCAGGTAAATTGTGGGCCCTTTAGCTATGATCAGGCACGTTGCCATTAGTTTATTGATAGCAATCACCTGTGCGCAGGGATTAGAGACTATGACTATTCCTTCGGAAGACAATCTTCCATTAACGGTAGATTATTACGAATCGACCGGGACCCGGGGCACGATTGTACTCTTCCATCAGGCTGGGTTTAGCCGCGGATCTTATAGGGAGATCGCGCCAAGACTCGCAGAAGCAGGTTTCGCAAGTCTCGCAGTCGATCAACGCTCCGGAAATACGGTCAATGGTGTTGCCAACGAAACAACAAAAGCGGCGATATCAGCCGGCAAAAGTACGCAGTTCGACGATGCATTGCTCGACATGAGCGCGGCATTGACCTACGCACGGTCCATTCACCCAAATCGTCCGGTGATCGGCTAGGGGAGTTCGTATTCGTCATCACTCATTCTCACTATCGCGGCCGATCGACCTGACCTTGTTGATGGAAGTCTGTCATTTTCGCCAGGCGAGTATTTTCAAACAGCACCCGCATTCGCACAGCCGCTGCAAATGTCAACGTTCCAGCCTTCATTACTTCGGCGAAGTCTGAGGTTGCGTCATGGTCGCCGATTTTCGAGGCGATAATGTCCCCGAAAAAGGTAAGCTTCGTCCCAGAGGTAGCGGGAAGCCACGGCTCGAGTACCCTTTGGCCTACCACCGAAGGCAATGATGCATATTGGGTGGCAGTTGAAGACTTTTTGGAATACTGGCCCCTATCGGATACAGGAGACCTAATCGACGACAACGAGCCTCGCGAAATGAAGCTAAGGTTTACCGGCCCCTGCGTTGTGGAGGTTAGCAGCAATCTCGAGAAATGGAGCGCTTTATTCTATAACGATGACAAATCAACACTGACCTGGTCGCCCAAATCCTCTGAATCACTTTTCTTTAGATCCCGGGCAGGACAGGAGAACCTCTTTGATCCTGCTCACGTTATCAATGTATCAACCAATGGCTCCGCTGGTAGCTACAGTTTTAATGTCACGGTGAGTAGCGAGGAAACCGGATGCGAGCAATACGCAGACTGGTGGGAGGTTCTCGATGAATCGGGGAATTTGTTGTACCGGCGCGTCCTAGCTCACTGCCATGTTACCGAACAACCATTCACCCGTTCGGGTGGATCGTTGGACATTCAAGAAGACTCGCCCGTCTGGATTCGTGCGCACATGAACACGACTGGCTACGGTGGAAATGCATATTTCGGATCCGTCGCCGAAGGATTTGAAGAAACAGAGCTACCCACCACTTTCGCACCGTGGGGGCCTGCGGAATCCCTGTTGCCAAACGGATGCGATTTTAGTGCCACTATCTCGCTATCAACCAGTGCCAATCGAGTTTAACCCTTCCCCTGCTCGGTAGTCCTCTTTTCAGCAACCCGGCCCTAACCTCAGAAACAACGACCTAATCTCCCCACCAGGTCTCTTCAGGACGAATGTTCTCTTTGAGGTAGTCCTGATTCATTTGCATTAAGCCAGGTGTCCGTGGAACATCAATATAACTGTCAGTTACAACCACCGGATCGACACCCATCAACTCGGTACCTTGACCCTTATCAATAGCGTTTTCTAAAATCACAAAGTTTTGGGTAGATGCGGCGAATTGAACGCTGGCCATCAGTAGCGGGTAGGCACCCAAATTGTGTAAAGCGACCGGAATACGGAAGAGCGCTGCCAAGTCGGCTATTTTCCTCGCACCAGTGATGCCGCCACAAAATGCCAGATCAGGATGGAGAATGTCCACCGCCTGATTCTGCAGAAACGGCAGGAAGCCCTTCGGCATCTCCACCTTTTCTCCGTTCATGATTGGTATGGGCGATTGTTGCTTCAAACTCTTCCAGCTGTCGGTATAACCCGGAGGCAACGGATCTTCGAGCCAGAGAACCTCCGATGGTGCGACCGCCCTCGCAATCCCGACCGAACTGGGCAGGTCAAACTCGCTGTGCGCGTGGGCAATCAGGTCGTAGTCTGGGCCCAATGCTTCGCGAACGTTATCAAACCCCGTTCGAAGCCTTCTCAAATCCCGTGGAGTCAACATGGGTATTTCCCGCTCGAGGCGGTCAAGGCCAAACACGTGGTTAAACGACATCTTGATTGTGGACCAGCCACGTGGATTCGCCCTTATTTTGTCCGCCCAATCGCTTACATTCTTTTTATCTAACATGTCCGTTGGCTGATCGTCATGGTAGAGCTTAATCTTATCGCGGAAGGGTCCTCCCATTAGCTCACAGACAGGAAGGTTCAGCACCTTGCCGGCAATGTCCCACAAGGCCATATCGATACCGCTGAAAACACTCCCTTGAGCCATCAGATTGTGGACCTGGGAACTCATTTTGTGATAGTGTTTCTCAATTGCTAAAGGGTCCTCGCCAACCAGGTAATTTTTGATCGGTTTATTTCCCGTGTTCACCCAAGATCGAAAGATATCGCCCGTAGCCCCAGATTCACCATACCCGGAAATACCAGCATCTGTTTCCACCTTCACCAGGGTCTTCCACTGGTCCTTTAGCACAATGCCCTTAATGTCAGTAATCTTGATCTGGTTTCGTGCTGACTCAGCCAGGAGGTTGTAATGCGACATCCACGCGCCCGCCGGGATTGCCAAGGAAGTTTTCAAAAATTGTCTTCGGTTCATGGAATGTATTATGCGTAAACCAAAACTTCTGTGTCAATCTTGAATTCTACCGAACGGTCGGTAAATCATTGCTTCGCCCTTGACAGGCACTTTTGCAAGGGCCTAAGTCAATGTCTATGCATTGTATACAAGATTATAGAAAGACAGGGTTTATCAATATACTAAAACTAAATCGCAGTGTCTGTGTTGGGTTTGCGTTGGCCTTTGCCTTCGTGTTGCAGGGTTACGCTCAGTTAAATATGTATACGCGTGAGCAACGAATCTTGTATACTAGCGCCTGGGAAGGGGAACGATTTGAAGATGGTCGGCCTAAAGTGTCCCAATCAATTCTGGAAAGAATGAAAAAGGTGACGGCCGAAGAGGCTTGGAGTGTGATCTATCGAGAAGGGGGATTTAAGGACCATTTCGAAGGTGATTGGAAAGAGTTTAATTCAAGTCCTGAACGGATGGTTGGTCGCGTGGTCACCGCCTCGTTTCTTCCCACACGTCCAGACGTTAGGGCAGTGGTTGACGCACAAGGTAAGGCGGAAGAACGAAGTGGGACAGGGCACAATTCGTGGGTCATTGATACCCTCCAACCTGGCGATGTGCTTGTCGTCGACATGTCTGGTTACAATTTCTTGGGAGATCGTTTGGCGACTGCCATTTATACTAAATCTAAAAACGGCATCGTCATAGAGGGCGGACTACGCGACCTTTCTGGTATCCAAGAAATTGAAGGTTTCAAGGGTTATGTTCGTAGATTTCATCCTTCAGCTATTACGCGCGGGGGTGTTCGAAACACCATGTTGATGGGGATTAATGTCCCCATCCGAATCGGCGACACCACCGTCATGCCTGGAGACATAGTCCTCGGGGATCCTGAAGGCTTGATGTTTATCCCACCTCAGCTTGCAGAAAGGGTAGTAGAATCCTCTGAAAATGTTCGTAGTCGCGACCAATGGAGCGCACTGATGCTGCAGCAAGGTAACTACACACCCGGTCAGCTAGACACTACTTGGACAGAAGAAATAGAAGCTGACTTTGCAAAATGGGTTGAGCAGCTGAAGTAATACAGTTTAAAGCGAATACAACCATCACCTCCCACGGATCGGGCAGTGACAATCCGTAAGCGTTAGGTGGAAATCCCGACTGCACCGGTCTACCAGGCCAATCCAGTATCAGGGGTTCATACATTGTATCGGAGAATCAAACACACGTGGTTCGTTTCTTCCATTGATTTTGCCCTGGTAAAAATAGACCAATGAAAGAATTTCGACGACTAAGGTCTTGTAAAAAATTAACACATGATTTCCTTTTAATCGAATGGGATCTGTAAAGTTCAATGGCGACGATGCGTATCATTTTGAAGAGCTGTTAACTCGAGAAGATCGAATGATCTTGGAGGCGGCACGAGATTACGCTCAAACAAAGCTGGAACCACGAGCACTCAAGGGAAACCAGGAAGAATTCTTTGACACCGAGATGCCAGGAGAGATGGGTGAGCTCGGATTACTTGGAGCGACCATCCCAGAAGAATATGGAGGAGCAGGTGCTGATCCTATGGCCTACGGATGTATTCAGCGAGAAATTGACCGGGTGGATTCCGGCTACGGTACGTTCTACGGAGCACAGTCGACTCTAGTCATGTATCCAATTTATAAGTTCGGCACTGAAGAACAACGAAAACGATTCTTACCAAAGCTGGCCACCGGAGAAATAATCGGGTGCTTCGGTTTGACTGAACCAGACCACGGATCGGATCCAGGATCGATGATAACCTCCGCGAAGAAAGTAGAGGGTGGCTGGAAACTAAATGGTTCGAAACTGTGGATTACCAATTCACCGATCGCGGATGTGGCAGTTGTCTGGGCAAAGGCTTATGATGGGGGATCTGAAGATGGTGTCATTCGAGGGTTTTTGGTAGAAAAAGATACCCCCGGGTTTTCAGCACCCACGATCAAGAACAAGATGTCCGTACGCACGTCACCGACTGGAGAAATTGTATTGCAGGATTGTTTTATTCCAGACGAGAACGTGTTTCACGACGTACGTGGACTCAAAGGACCCTTTTCCTGCCTCAATAAATCGCGGTTTGGTATTGTTTGGGGAGCACTGGGTTCGGCAGAAAATTGTTACCATCGCGCAAGGGATTATGTGATGAATCGTAAGCAATTTGGTTATCCGCTTGCAGCCAACCAATTGATACAGACCAAATTGGCCGATATGGTAACGGATATAACCAAGATGCAACTCCTGGCCTGGCGCTTAGGAACTTTGATGAATGCCGGTACCGCTACACCCGATATGATATCTCTTGCAAAACGAAACAACTGTGCTACCGCCCTTAAAATCGCCCGTCAGGCTCGCGATATGCTCGGAGGAAATGGTATTTCCGGTGAATATCGTGTTATTCATCATATGATGAATCTTGAAACGGTAAACACCTATGAAGGAACGTATGACGTACACGGACTCGTTTTAGGTCGGGCCATTACTGGTATCCAATCGTTTGTCCCTCGCGGGAACGATATGTCTTAGCCAGCACCAGAGGTGCTATAATGTTAGATCACCCACAGAAACAAGGGAGCAGCAGAGGCCATACGCATACCGAGCACTTAAGGAATTCGTATATCAACTTTACAGACTTGGTGAGCCTTACTAAAATAATTTAAAAAACAAATTATGAATAGAAGACATTTTAACAAAATCGCAGCACTCTCATCTCTTGGTCTTGCTTCCGGCACAATCCAATCTCAGGGAGCCGCACATGCTTCAAAATCGTCCAAACCCCTATCAGTAAGTGTATTTTCGAAACATCTTCAGTTTCTGAATTATATGGAGACAGCAAAAATCGCCAAGGAGATCGGATTTGACGGAGTTGACCTTACTGTACGACCTGGCGGACATGTGGAACCAGAGAATGCAAAACGTGATCTCCCGAACGCAGTTGAGGCTATTCGGAGCGAAGGTCTGCAATCGGCCATGATGACCTCCGGAGTTAACAACGCCGATGATCCTGTGAATATCCAGGTTTTGAATACAGCATCCGAACAAGGAATTAAATATTATAGAACGAGTTACTATCGAGTTAAAGGGATGAAGCTACCCAGCTGGAAAGCGACCTTGGATCCCTTTAAGAAACAGTTCGACGCACTCGGCAAACTAAACAAAAAGCTTGGCCTTCATGGAGCCTACCAGAATCACTCAGGAATTTATGTAGGATCCTATCTACCTGATATCGCATACCTGCTTGAAGGAAATGACCCTCAATGGCTAGGCTGCCAATTTGATATACGCCACGCTACAGTAGAAGGTGCTACAGCGTGGCCTTTGGGCTTGGAATGGATCAAGGAACATATCAGCACCATAGTGGCAAAAGATTTCAAATGGGGAGTTAAGGACGGGGCCTTACAACCAGTCAACGTTCCCATAGGTCAAGGAGTAGTCGATTTCGTGGGATACTTCAAACTGTTGCGAAAATACGAAATCCAACCCCAGGTTTCGATGCACTACGAATACGAACTCGGTGGAGCCAATCATGGCGACCGTGAACTGACAATACCAAGGGATCAAGTCTATGAGGCTATGATCATTGACTTGAAAAAACTACAAGAATTATGGCTAGCTAGTGCGTGAGGAAATGTAGTTAGTAACCTTCGCCAGCGCCGGACACCCATCACGCCAAATTTCTATAAGACGGATTTCTGCCTTAAAAACTAAGTGATAGGAACGACGCTGTTTATTCCTTCCAGACCCCTTAGAGTTTAATAAACGCGAGAGCGTAATTGCTATTCATAGGAATGACAAGCTGGTGCTGGATTGAGTCGTAACACATCGACGCAGCACTCGGTATTCCAGTCGCTATCACCTCGACTTCTTTACCCAGCCGAATTCGAGAAACGCTACCAAACTTCACACTACTAACGTACTTCGTCCCATCGTCCAGGACGACAATAGCATCGCTACCACTCTCTGCAGCATGTTCGACGCGTACAACGTCACCTTTGGGGTCGTAGGTGATGTCTGCCGTGCTATCCACGTTGACGACTACTATGTTTCCATCCTGATCGATGGCTACTCCGTTAGGCACAGCAATCGGTCCATCTTCAGCAAACACAGAAGAAATGCCATCGGTATTCACCTGGTAGATCAGTTCCGGATTTCAAGTATTGGAGGCATAGACCGTTCCATCATCCGCCACCGCAACGCCGTTTAAAAATGTAGCACCCGGTACGTGAGTAGATCGCAGAGGTTTCCCTGTCTTCAGATCAAACGAACGTACATGATCCACATCGACTGCGTAGAGAACGCCCTTGCTAATCACACTGCCAAGGGATTAAACAATTCCAATCCATTCCTGGATGCTCCGATCCACTTGGAAGTATGCACGCTGCCGTCAGGATTGATCAGTGATACGTATCCATCGTTTATAGTCCCATCACTACGATCACCAGAATTCACCACGAGAATGAGGTTTCTTGAAGGATCGAAGGTGCAGCTTTCCGCAAAGTGAAAACTTCCGAAGACTTTTACGTTATCAGACATGGCTCCCCGCACTCCGGCCTCGTTCACCGTGCCGAGTGGCTTGCCAGCGACGAACTCCTGCGCGCGAATTTGAGGTGACGCGCAGATCAGAACCATCAGGAGAATGACAGGTGATAGAGATTTGTTTTTAATTTGAACAAAAGGACGAGCGAAGATCTGGAACATAATTATTAGGATAAGATAAATTGAGTGAAGAATGAAGAGCTATTAATCCTTAAAACCGAGCTGGAAGTCAATCTTCGGACCGCCTAAGGTATTTATCTAAACCTGAGCGATAGCACGTTATTGGACTTCCCGGATGCGGACACTGCGGAACTCGATCGGGACTTCCTTGCTTTGCAATCCTATATGTCCGTCTTTGCGAAGTAGCCCTGGATGGGACTCCTTCATCTCATCGGAAAACTTCGTCAGATCCACATCCTGAACAACTTGATCATTGATACTTATATGACAGTGCGTGCCGATACAGCGCACATTCATACGATGCCATTCGCCCGGTTTTTTCGCTGCAGCGCGCATGGGAGGGGCGACGGTATAAAGTGCGCCCATGTGGCGGTGGGGGGTAAGCTTCTCTTGAAGATCGGAGTCGGACATGTCGGCAATCTGAATTTCATTGCCTAGATAGGCAGGGCTCTTTTGCACAAGCGGCGTGCGGAAGAAGACACCACTATTGCAACCCGCTTCGAATCGAAATTCCACTTCCAATTCAAAGTTTGAGAACACGCGCTCGTGGGCGATCCAGCTTGCGTTTCCCTTCTTCCGACCTGTGTTTGAGAGCAATCCGTTTGCGACCTTCCAGTTGGCGGATGTTCCATTGACCCCTTTCCAACCTTCTAGGTCCTTGCCGTTAAACAGAGAAATCCACGGTCCACGATCCCCAGCTGCGCTCAGATTCCACAATGGCATTAGCGCCACCGCGCAAAGAGGTACACCGACGTCTTTCATAAAGTGTCGGCGGGAGGTACCGAAATTTGTCAGCCTGCTATTTGAACCATCTTTCATCGAACGGATCTCATTAGCTTATAGAATGGTAGTCTTGGCAAGTTTGAGTTTTCTAATTGTAGCCTATAATTTGTATCCATAACTTGATTACTTATCTCATTTTCAAAACGAGCGTAGACGGAAAGCCTAATTACCGGTTCAAGAAAACCGGTGAGCACCATCCCCATTGATCATTGCGCTGTCGAACTCGCATATAGTAGGTGCTACCTTTTCCTCCATCATCATCCCATTCACCTGACCATTTCCATTGGTTTGGTTCCGGCGCACGATTAAAGCGCCAAGCAGGCGAGTCGATGTCCTTCATTACTCCCGATCGAGCACCTTCCATCAATGCTGCCAATGGCCAACTAACACGTTTACCATTGAGGTCCGCCCATACAGTAGCGTTGCACGGCATACATACTTCCAGGCACACGCCTTGCGACATGTTGGTTGAATTATTCGGATTGCCAGTCGTGACAGTTTCAAATCGAACGGACTGGGACACAGTCTCCAAAATCTTGCTGGAGTAGTAGCTTCCAATGTCTTCTGCCTCAACGGGTGATACCACCTCTTGTCCCCGGAAGCGCGGTTCCACCGCTTTGATTTCGCCGTCCGATAATCCCAACTCCACCTCCCAGTTACAGGTTTTGTGGCGGGCGCCCCATCCCAGCTCCAAATAGATTTTCGTATGAATCAGATCGTCATCTTTTCCCCCAGAGTGATCCATTTCGTACTGTGAAAAACGCTTCACCAATTCGCCGTCGCGCAAGATGTCCACACAATCAATTGCCCCACCGGCTTGTAGTGCGAACTCGATGTGTCTCTTTTCAGTCGCGGCGATCTTCGACCCCATAGGCACACCGTTCACCATAAACTGCAAATCCATCCGGTCCCCGGTCAAAGCAAACATACGGCGTTGCAATAATGCCTCCCAGACATCCTCTCGATTGCCTGACTCCGCCCAAAGTCCGGTCATTCCATGTCCGTAACTGCCGGGATGAGCACTATGATGATCTGTGCCGCCTGAAAAACCAAACACATGCCCTTGATTCAACCCATAATGGATCGTGCTCTGCCAATCGCTCGGTCCCATGGAATGCAGGAACGGCTTAATATTCTCCGACGACTCAGAACAGCCGTGCATGGAAAGCATTTCAACAAAGGGTGCAAACTCCGGGCTAAAGCTGTTCCAATCTATGCCCCGTGTACCTTTGAGGTAACCAACATGGTGCGGTTGAGCGATGGCATCCTTACCTTGCTCTCGCCACACCCGCAGTCGGTCGTGTAAATCGTCCAAATTATCTGGATAGAGGATTTCTCCCCCCAGATCCTTATAGAGCATATTGCGATCCCCACAGGCATTGAAGTGAACTTCAAAGCCAGGAAACACAACAAAGCTCCCCTCATCGTTAAACTGCTTCAACGTCTCCATCATCTTCGGCCAACCTACCTCGAGCTTGGCGAAACCTTCTTCATGAAAATCAATAATGTATTGAATATCGTCATTCGGCTCCGGCATATCCGGCCAGTGTGCGTGGCCAGTGATACTCACAAAATCGAGCCGCTCACGAGCATTACTCAGGGCGTCTTCCAACGATCCATGAGCATAGGAGATACCGCAATGATTGTGCATGTCTCCAAACAGAAGTTTTAAATTGGAATAGGAGTTCATAGTAATACGAAATTGAAATTATTCGGGTAAGTCCTCTCCCCGCGTCTCCGGTGCGTATCGGACAACGATCAAACCCAGTAGAAAAAACCCACTCAACCAGGTGGCGGTTTGATTGGTTGTAAATCCCATGGATTGCTGCATCCAGGCGGTCAGAAACAATACGGGTGCGGCAATGATGCGCCCCATATTAAAACAAAATCCACCTCCCGTCCCACGCAGTCGCGATGGGAACAGTTCAGGAAAATAGATAGCGTAGCCCGAATGAATGCCACTGACCAGAAACCCGAACACCGGCAACGCCATCCAGTAGAACCCAATACTTTTCTCGGTAAACACTCCAAACAGTAACGCACTACTGGCAAATCCGCCCACAAAGAAAAATGAAAATGCACCGCGCCGACCTAGCCGTTCACTGATCGGTCCAAAAGCAAGCATGCCTAACAAACCCCCAGTCATCACCAGAAAGTGCCCGGTCATTTCCTTCTTTTTTATCTGACTAAAATTTGCCTCCAGAGCCGCTTGGTTATCCATAGAGGAGCCGACGTTTTGCACAACCACCTCCCGCTCCGCCGCGCTGCGCATCAGATTGCGCCCATAGATCTTAACTCCCCAAAAAGTTGCCAAACCGATCGAAGCCAGGGCCACACCCACCAATGTTTTTCGCCTGAGTTCGCCTTTAAATAAATCTCCGATCCGTCCTACGCGCTTGGTCGGATCCCTCTTCGCGACCTCCTGCGCTTTTTTCCAGCTTTCAGGTTCCTTCAATTTGACGCGTATCCATATCGTCAATAACGCCGGTAATACGCCAATGCCAAAAGCCAATCTCCAGTTAAGATCAGGTATCGCCTCGGTTTGAATCGCTGGGTTCCCTACGATGAAGGCCCCCGCAGCGATTGCCAGATACGAACCCAGTGTGCTGGTCGCGTGAAAAATGCCCAAGGAACGTACACGGGCCCAACGCGGAATCACCTCCGCGACCATGGCACTCGCCACTGCCCATTCACCGCCCACACCCATCGCAACGAAAAACCGCAATACGATCATTTGCCACGCGTTTTGAGAGAATGCGGTCAAACCGGTAAAGACGGAGTACATCAAAATAGTAATTACCATAGTTCGTGCTCGGCCAATACGATCACTCAACATTCCGAAAAATACGCCGCCTACCGCACCACCGATGAGGAACACTCCCAATGCCAGTTTCGCTACGGCATCCCGCTTTTCCAATGGCACATCCGCCGGCAAAAGCGACGACATCATTTCGTTCATACTCGTGACAAATATCTGCCCCTCAAAAGTGTCAAAAATCCACCCCAACGATGCGATGACTAGCACCAGCCATTGATAGCGCGTGACTCCCTTCCACCAGGGACTGTTCTCCTTGCGATTGGTCGTATTGCTCATATCTTAAATCCTTTCATGGAAACGACTTCTCCGGTTTCGATTGAACGATGGGCCGCCTCACATAGGGCGATAGACCAGACACCGTCGTTTCCATCGGCTACGACTAACCCTTCGCCACGTATAGCTCTGACCAATGCTTCAATTTGCCGCTCCAGCTCATAAAGCTCGCTTCCTTCTTCCGTGAACTCAAAAGATTCCACATCACCCTCGCGCGACTCGCTACGCATATAATCTAAAGCTTGTGTAGCCGGGGCATCATCCGTGGCTCCCCGCCAGGTTGCCATGATGGCACCGTTTTTCCCAGTTAACTTCAACCCGTGTTGATGTCCCCAAGCGCTCAAAGTCTGTGAAATCGTGGCATGCGCGCCATTTTCGAACTCGAGAATGGCCGTGAAATTGTCATGGAGTTCCGGATGACCTTCCTGTCGTGAATTGGCTTTTGCATAGACCGAAACGATTTCTCCAGCCGACGGGCCAAAACACCACCGCGCCATGTCGAAACAATGGACTGGTTCCTCCAATTCCCAACTACCCACCCGTTCAATGTCATATCGCCAACCCTCGGCTCCCTGCCGATAGGGCCATCGCCACAATTCAAACAGTGCGTGATGCGGCTCCCCGATCACGCCATTATCAACCAGCTCCTTTACCTGTTTCCAGAGTCTCGCCGCTCGTCGCTTGAATCCAATTGCGATCACAAGGTTCCGTTCATTGGCTAAACGCACCAATTCCCGACACTCTTCCGTATTGGGCGTCATAGGTTTCTCAATAAACACATGCTTACCCGCCTCAAGTGCGGCCTTTGCAACTTCGAAATGCAAATAAGTGGGAAGCGCCACATCAATAACATCAATATCGTCACGTGCAATCAGCTCGAGATAATCAGTAGTCGTAAACGTGTCGGGAAATTCTTTTGCAGCAGCCTCCGCGCTATCGGCAGACTTTGCCGCAACACCAGCCAAGGTTGCTCCTTCCGCATTTGAAATGGCTCGTGCGTGATTGCCGCCAAAGCGGCCAAAGCCAACCAGGCCGAATCGAATGGTTTCGGTTATAGACATAGATCTTCTTTTTTAATCCAGGGTTATCTTCCTACTATCGGCATGATAACGCGATCTCCTGCCTGATTCGTATGACATTTGAGCCATGATCGTGGCCACGGCGTGGCGGTAGCCTGCTTCGAGAGGTGCGTGAGGTTCGGCTTTACCACGCAATGCCTGGAACCAGTTCAGAAAGTGATCGGGACGCTGTATATCTTCCACTTCGTTTTTGCCACGTATCGATCCGTCTCGATTGATCCCACCTTCTGCCGTGTAAATAGCGATGCCGCGGCGTTCAAGTTCGAGAGTACCTTTTTCCCCCATGATCCGGGTGCGATTTCCACTGCTGTTTCCAAAGTTGGTCGTGTAGGTGACCACGGTATCTTCCGGGTAACTCCAGATCGCATCTATCTGGTCAGGAACTGTGAAGCGGTAGTCGTCCTTCCAGGTATAGGTGCCGCCATGGCAATTACAGGTTTCTGGAATATGAAGACCGGTCAGGTAGTGTATCAAATCAATATAGTGACTACCCAATTGCGCTACCGGACCCTGAGAGAATTCGTAATAGCCATACCACCCGGTGTACAACAACGGGTCGAAAGGTTTGTCGGTTCTTCCGTTAGTAAACTCGTCCCAGTCGAGATCCTCTTTTCTTATGGTAGGATCGAGGCGTTTATACCAATAGGGCTGGGCTGCATTGCGTACCTGTTCGACGCGGGATATATGCCCAAGGATGCCGCTTTCCAGTAATTTCTGGCAACCCACGTTGGAGGCTTCCGTTCTGTGTTGCGTACCGATCTGGACAATAATCTTCGCTTCTTCAGCGGCGTCTACAGCTCGCTTTAAAGCATCGAGCTCAATACCAAGGGGCTTCTCTGCGTAACAGTGCTTTCCGGTCTTGGCCACTGCTTCAAGGTGGAGTGTGTGGACGTGATCTGGTGAAGCGATCATCACCGCGTCCAGATCCTTCATCTCCAACATGTCGCGAAAGCTCGTGAATTGTTTTGGAGCCCTCCCGGACCATTCCTTGACATGGGCTGCTACCTTTTCCTGGGCTGGTTTGTAAGGATCGCAAACGGCGACGACTTCGAGGTTCTCTGCCTCTGCGTGTTGCTTTACATAACGTTGGTGAACCCCAAATCCTCGCGATCCACAACCTATCTGGCCGATACGTATACGATCGTTCGCACCGATACTGCGCTTATAGGAAGCGGCCGATGAAGTGTAGGGAATCACGCCGAGCGCGGATGCAGTTGCGGCATGGCCGAGAAAAGTGCGACGAGATATAGAATGGGGTATTTCTGTTTCTTGTTTCATGGGGTTAATATCGGTTCCGAAGAGAAGCTTCGTAGGTTTAAGCAATAAATCCGGCAGGGTTATCGCGGACGATCAGAGCATTTGCATTAATTATATAAAGACAGCGTGAATTGCTGTGATAGTTTGTTGAAGATGGGGTAATAGGAGTAGCCAGGTACCTCGACTTGCGTTCAAAGGAATAGGTGTTGTCTGGCATTTGCAAGATCGAGCTTTCTCAATAAAAAATAACGGGTGTGATTTCCAAAGTTGTCAAAATATCTGGATGTTGTTTTTAAGGTAGAGCAGTAGCCTCCGGCTGCGCCGTTGGTCTTTGGCATTCGAGCGGCGGAGCGAGGACGCTCCCGCCCTACCATAATATCCGTTTCTTGCGACGGGTGACATGTTTCAAGATCGCACCCAAAACAACTCGATCTTCTATCTGAGCCGGACCTCACTTTTAGATTGTTAACTTTCCTCATAGTTTCAGAAAATCTAGATGTGATGAAAAACAAGGCGCAGTTTACAAGCAAGTGCGGGAGCGTAGAATTCTACGTAACCATGCGGATTGTGGGCTGGAACGCAGTTCTTCGCGCATGTTGATTTTAGCCTTCGAGCGGGCAATTTTGCAACGTTACTGCTTGTGGTATTTTACAAATTTATACTAATATCCATAACACACTGGTTTTTAGTGAGATAAAGTCTGCTCGTGCGAAGGCGTTTGAAACGTTAGGGTTTACAGAATGAAACCAACCGGGCTTACTCAATGCACCCTATACCCTACCCAGGTTTCCTTGAACTTAAGAAATGAAAAGAAGAGATTTTGTAAAAACGGCACTGGCAGTGCCCATCGCTGGCGTAATGCCCAGATGGTCATGGGCGTCAGATAAAACCGAAGGTATCATGGCTTTCGGCCACCGAGGTGGAAAGAAGATGCTGTATGATAACCGCCAGCGTCCCCAGGCGGTTTACCTCAACGGCAAAGTGTTTATCGGTTACAAGGGCAATTCGGTCGGAGCCGTAAAGGCAAACAATGGCCTTCGCTCGGGTGGCGGAATTGCCTATACCCTGCTCATTAGTTACGATCCAGCTACCCGAATATTTTCAGAGCCTGTGCAATTGGGAAAACCAACCACAGATCACCACTATTGCCCTATTGTATGGGCCGATAACATGGATCACCTGCATGTACTTCATGGTTGCCACAACAAACCAGGCATACACTTGATTTCGAAGAAACCGGGCGAGATGGGACAGGATGAATCATCCGGCTGGATTCAAGCGGAAGAGATTGCGCCCAGTATTTCTTACCCAACCTTATTCAAGGTGTATGACAACCGTCAGGTGATTTATTATAGAACGGGAGGACACACCAGTTCCTGGTCCTATAAGCTCAGCTCCGACAACGGTCACACCTGGAAAGCGCGCAAAAAGGACGTCACAGACCTGGATCTCGTTTCGCATCCGGATTGGTCGACCTACCACTGTAAAGTGATAAGCGCTGACGGAAAGTTTCTCCATGTGATCTTCACAGATTATGATGACAATAAGGCTAAAGACCCAAAACGCTTTTATAACCCTCGCTACAAACATGCGGTCAGCAATGAGTGGAAGTATAACCTCTCTTACGTTAAGATTAATCTCGAAACGCAAGAGGTATTAAATGAGCGTAACGAAGTACTCGATACGCCCGTCGATTACTATACGGCTAGAGACAAATGCCGTATCTGGGATACAGACTGGCGCGGCGCGGGTGTCCCGCCAGCGGTGATGCTGGATGAAAACGATAATCCTGCCGTGCTGCATGTTTTGTCTGAGCAGGATATCGAAATACATACCTATTATTATGTAAGAAAAGATAATACGGGTCGATGGGAAAAAACCCCAATTACAGCATCCAACCACCAGTGGAATAGTGGCTATATCCGCAGAGACAAGAAAGGCCATATTCATGCTTACGTAATCGTGGGTGAAGGCTACCTTGATTTACCAGGAGTCAACAACACGCACGGCGGCGGTAGAATTGAACAATGGGTGTCGAAAGACAAAGGTTACACCTGGAGCAAGCACCGGGACATCACACCAGACTCTATGAAATACGCAGGCATGCGTTACAACAATGTCCAGCCAGTGCTACGCCCCGATGGCTCAGCAGTGGATGGCATGCTGCTATTCTATGGCTGGAAAGATAAAACAGAGCCTGACGGCGTCGCCTTCCTGCTAGACGAATCCAAAGAATCTTAAAAACGAAGAGATGCCTTACGGATTTGATCGTTCGTGACTGAGCACTCCAGGTTCGAAAAATATCGAGACAGGAGCAGTAGAAATCCTTTCGTACTTCTTCCTGGCGATGTAACTCTTCCTTAGATTTCGAGATAACCAAAAGCCGACTGAATATGAAAGTCCGGAGTTTCCGAGTCTGGTTGTATCCAACTGATCCATCGCTGGACGATTGTATCTCAAGATCAGAGAAAACCCTAGGGAGACCGAAGTAAAATGATTCTCTATCGCATTAATAAGTAATACCGCTTAATCGTTCAGGATAATTTTAACGCGACCAAATAACCGACTTTGAGATGAACCGATCGGTTCATTTAATCTTAAGTGGACTTCCTCAAAAGCGTCATCGATTACATTAATTTCCATTACGGCGTAATCTGGAATCACCCAGGATTCGGAAGAAAGATCACCTGAAACCTCAAACACGTAATTCATTCCGCGAAGCGCTCGATCGATACGTCGTGGGTACCTGAATTCCGAATACATAATGTCACTCTCTAATACGATATCAGATTGTAGCCTGAACGCGTAGTATCCTTCGCCTACATCCGGTACACCTCCAAAACTGTATTCACCCAGATTGCTCCTTTGATCGTTATCAGGATTGGATTCCGGAGTGCGATCATCGCCTGTGATGGATGGATAATCATCAAGCCAAAGATCGAAGTAAGTAGGTTGATCGACCGTCACTACTATCTCATCATAAGTGGTCACTTTCCCATCAAAGGCTCCCAGATAAACTCGATAGCTTCCCCCTGCCAAAAGCTCCAATTCTGTATTGGGTTCGCTCCCGTTTGGTGGACTAAATGTTCCTGCACCGTGCCGATCCACGAATCCCCATTTATAGGTTAAAGAATCCATCCACCGTCCGTCATCGGACGCAGTACCTGCTAATAGATTAGTTAGGGAGGAAAGGCCTGGTTGATCCGGACCTGCGTCGACCCTAGGTCCAATATTTCCAAATGCGTAGAGCATTCCTATTTGGTCAATCGTAAGAGCATAATTATGGAAATACCTGAACTCATCGATTAAACCCGCAAAGGGTACTCTTTCATTAATTATTAATGAGCCATCGTGAAAGGTTGTGGTGAAATTTACTCCCCCTAATCCCGGTCGAGAAGCACCAGGAAAGGTAGCACCCGGTCCCACACCAACCTGAGTTCCATCGAGATAGACTCTGAATGCATCCGGATAAATTCTCTGGGTAGTTGGTGGATCCAATACCAGAACTGCATGGTGCCATTGATCTCGAACAATAGGTACAGAAATAAATGTTTCCCAATCTTCCCGCACCAAAGTACTATAGGCCCCAAAATAGAGTAAGTTACCCTCAAGGTATAAATTGATACCGTCTCCCTCGCCTCCTGTTTCAAAAATGACCTCTCTAAAGGACTCTGTTTCGGCAACCGGTTTAAACCATAGTGAAATGGACTTACGCAGGCTACTATTTTCCACTTCCGAATTAGAGGGAAAGCCTATATAATCCTGAACACCATCAAAGGTTGCAGCGGTCCCGGAAATGCCTTCACCAGCTGAACTCCAACTAGACGCGTTCTCCAAAAAATAGACTTCTCCATCGTACCCCGTATTTGTGGTTGTTTGACCCGTACCCTCATCCAAAGCCAAATAAATAGCCTGGCTAACCAGCTCTGGGTCTTCACTCGAATCAATTCCAGCATATACATTCACATCAAGGGCCGACTTCTGGATACCGTCACTCGCCGAAAACCGGAGCTTATAAAATCCAGGTTTCGAAAAACTTGCCACGGTATTTTCATCAAAAGCGTTGCCAAAAGAAACCTCACCTCCTTCTGGGGAAATTACTTCGTACCACATTGTTTCCAACGAATCGACGCCGGGCGTACTAGCATTCAAAACCATTCCCATTCCGCTTGGGACAATAACGCTACCGTAGGTAGTGGAAACGGAACTAACGGCAACTTCAGGGCCAATGTAGCCACCCCAAAATAATTGTCCTATCTCTCCCGGTGTCAAAGCCCTGTTCCATAAATGAAACTCATCGATAATACCAGTGAAACGACCTGTAGCGCCAGATGAATTACCGTCATGAAACTGAGTAGCACCATTCACTGCACCAATGGCAATGGCCCCATTATGGGGATCGAGCGTAGCAGCACCTCCACTACCAAACTCCAAGCCATCCAGGTAACCTTTGAATGCATCGGGTTGTAGATCGGTAGAAACCTGAGCATTTAGGACTAAGGCCGCATGATGCCATTCTGTATCCGTGATATCGGTACTTAGATACGTTTCCTCCCAGCTATTGGCTCCATTGTTCCATCCTCCAACATAAAGCAATCCATCCTCAAGGTAGATATTGAAGCCGCGCGTTCCACCACCTTCCTCATACAAAACTTGTTTGGTTTTCTTCAATGGATCCTCCGCTTTAAACCATAAGACAATACTTCGGAGACTATGGTCCTGTAAGTTTATATCAGGAGAAATCGGGATATTGACCTGATCGTCCACTCCATCAAACACAAGGCCTGAGCCTGAAATTCGAAACTCAATACCCGTCCAATTCATGGCGCCGACAAGGATCCCATTGTTATCTCCACCGCGAATATCGGTCGCTGTATTGCCTGCCCTCTCCTCAAAATTAAAATATACAATTTCGTTTTCTTCGGAAGGATTACTGCCCGCCACCACACCAGCATTCACCGACAGTTCAGCTGTTCCTGTGTTAACACCGTCATCGGCAGTTACTAGAATCTTGTAAATGCCCGGGACGTTGAAATTTGCCACCGTTGAAAGACCTTGCGGTGGTGAAAATAGGACTGAGCCTTCCGCTGGAGCCTGCAAAACGGACCAGGTCAAAGTAGACTCACCTGGAGGACTTGGAAATCCATCGTCAAATACCTCCGTTTCAATCAGTAGTCCGGAGCCTTCTGGGACGATAGCAAGAGCCTGTGTAGGAGATTTTATCGACACTTCTGGAGCTCTATCAGCATCATCCAAAATATTAATGGTGGCGGAACCTTCCCCTGAATAAACATTGAAACTGCTACTGGTCCCGAGAACCAACGTAATTTGCTCAGTACTTTCGACTTCAGAATCATCGAGAACAGTTATCGGTATATCCACGAAGGATTCACCATCAGGAATATCCACACTACTATTAATTCCAACATAGTCTTCGCCCCAGGTCGCCGATCCAAATCCAAACCAATTATAAGATACGCCTAATCGTCCATCAGTACTTCCATAACGTCGTATACGAAATACTCCGCTTTGGTTTTCGGATTCCCCTAGCTCAGATGTCAGTGCAACAATACCTACCGCTTCAAAATTTGATACACTCACCTCGGCATGAGCAACTGAGCTTCCTTGGGTCGCGGTTATAGTATAGGGTCCACCAAGCTCAGAACCCTCGAATAATCCGTCATCACTGATGGTTCCTCCACTAGAAACAGACCAGTCAGGTGAAACTTGGATAGCCTTTCCAAAGGCATCCCAACCCCAAGCAGTTAATTTAATATCCGAACCAATCGGAATAACCGAATTATAAGGAGTTAAGGCTAATTCGAGCGCCCCCGTTCCCGCGCCATCATCGAGGGCTACCCAATCAAGTCCCGTAACATCCTGCCCAAATAATGACATATGATTGGGAAACACGGGTTCGAAAGTTAAGTCATCTTTCGCCACTTCAATTAATGGAATTCTACTGGTTAACCCGGGAAGCACATAACTCCCGTTACCATCGGTCCAAGCCACAGCTTCATCTTCCTGGATTACAACGCGAGCACCCTCAACCGGTAATCCAGCATGAATTACCCGTCCCGAAATAGTGAGGTCAGGAAAAACAGGACCTACATTGACGATTATTTCCCGGGTATCACTTCCACCCCTGCCATCAGACGCAGTCACCCGGACTGGATAAAGACCATCCTCGTTCCAACTCATTGACGCCGTTTGAGAATTCAAACTTTCAACGAGCAACAAGTTGTCCGCAAACGTCCAGGAGTAATAAAGGGTATCGCCATCGGGATCCTCAGCTAACACTTCAAAATCAACTGCTTCACCTCTGCCAATTTCGATAAAACTGGCTGTGAAATTCAGAATAGCTGGCCTGTTGTTTGATCGCTGAGTCCCGATATTAACCATGACATCGATCCATTCATTCGGATTCTCACCGCCCTGGGTAATGGGGGTAAAATGGATATCAGCCACCGGGTCGCTATAGGTTCTCCCCACAACCAACACCGCGTCTTCTTTGTCGTTGTTATCTCTCCGGATGGATTGAGCTGGATTAGAGCCATCCCGGGAGTAAGGAGTCATGTCGATTTGGATGGATCCGTCGTTTCCATAGTTGTCCCGCTGCCAATCTACCTCCAAACCGTAAGGTAGCCATTCTTCTGAAATACCATTGGTCGGGAGTCGACGATAGCTGAGCCAGTAACGCCTTTTATTGGTTTCGGCATAATCACCGGAATCCCTGTTTATTTTAATGGCCCTGGGCACGCCTGGTGTCATGGAGCCAAACAGTTCAGATTCGACATCGTGCCGATAAAGCCGGATGGGTGCCTGTGTGGATTCACTTACACTTACCCAATCACCCACACCGGCAACCAACCAATCCAGTTGGACCTTTTCACCCGTCGTGTAATGCCCTCTTCCTGCGTTTAGGTCACCTCCCCCATTCTGTGCACCCATCACTGAAAATTTGTGACCATATTCAATCCGTTCATCCCCGACCCCATCAGGCGAGTAGCCACCTGGAACAGAATCCCGCCCAATCGGGGAAGTCGAATCGGTCCTCCAGTAATTGGCATGACGTAAACTCAGATTGTGCCCAAACTCATGCGATGCGGTTCGGATATTGGAAGAACCGGCACCGTTAAGATGCGAGCGACGTCCACCTACACTCGCGACCCCTGCATAACCCCAGGTACCTCCGGTTGTCAGAAGCGTAAAGAAATCATAGTTCGCCGGATCCCAATCCTGCCCTTTGGCCTGACCGGCAGCGATAATCAAAGGGGTAACGTCATCGTAAAGAGAGTTAAGACGACCGGATGTCAGGTCGGCATAATCACTCGCAGAGTCCGGCAGGGACACGACGTCCGTAAAAATTGTAGACAAAGTCGACTTACCGTATGAATTTTCAAACCAGTAAGCTTCACAAGCGGCTTGCCTTGGCATCAGTGTCGCCAAGGTATTCGGTTCGTAGTTGGCCGCCTGATCAGAAAAACGAGCCCGAATGTAGAGCATACGTTTTGGCCCTTCGGTGTGGTCGGATTGAGCCTCAGGTAAATCGTAATCGTTAATACCATCATCCGGATCAGCCGCAAAAAGCAAAGTCACTCCTTCAATCTGTCCACTCAACAAAGCACTTTGACCAACGCCGAGCAACGGTCCAACCGATGCCTCGTCCTGCTCGAGATTTTCACCTAATCGTTCCAACGCATCGGTATCCGAAACCTCATACAGATTTCCTCCGATCGATACCACCAGGCCGGATTCGTATCCACGATCTGATCGTTCCAAATCTGAGAACACTCGAACCGGTTCTTCTTCCATAGCAAGTACACCATCAATAGAAATACCATGGACCGAGAGCTTATCCTTGGTCGTCACTTCTAGCCTACGGCCATAGGTATAAACTTCAAACACCTCATTACCCACCTTCGCGATTCGTTCATACCCCCCGCCTCGTTGCCCAGGTTCCGGGCAGTAGACCAAAAGCTCAAATCGAGCATATCCGCTGACCGGGGATTCCAGATAGCTCATTATTTCCAGAGGCAAATACCGGCGAATCGCATAAGGTATTGCGAGAGACAAAGCCAATTCCGGATCCAACTTAATGAGCCCCTTCAGTTCCTGGAGACGTTCCTTTGAAAGGGTAACACCTTCACTAATTAAATCATCGCGATCTGCAGAATTGTTCGAAACATATCGTTCAATCCATTCATCAAATATTTCGAAGGTTGATCCGGAATGTAGAAACGATTGTCCGATTCCGCCGTTAGAAGAGGAAGGATTCCTTGACGATTTTTCAGTCGATGATTCAAGGTCACTATCGTGACCCGACGTTTCTAGATTCTCATCGAGGGCCTTATGTTCTCTATTCGAAAACCACACCAGGCAAATACCTAGAGAAATAATCAACGCCAAAAAATGGAATTTCGGCGAAGTGACATGATTTTTCATAAGGGGTAATGCAAAGAATCGAATGTTTGTTTACCAATTCAAACTATCCTAATGAATAGAACCAGTCTATACGACACTTAAAATAGTGTGCCCCGTTTGAATTGGCAAAAATGATGGCGTAATCGACATTTTTGTTTTGAATAAGACGAAGAATACATCGCCTTACTTTGCGATTTACAAGTAAGGCGGTTTCTGAGACTCTGGTAACATGTCAAAAATAAAGCTGACGGCAAAGCGACAGGCCACTTTCCCTTCCAAGGTATGCACGGAACTTGGAGTAGCACCCGGCGACGAGTTGGAATTGAAACCGGCCAAAGTGAGTGGTGAGAATGTTTGGATTATAAAACCAGCTACAAAATCTCGCTCAAAATGGATGGGCTCTTTGAAACATTACGCAGGCAATGCGAAGGGAGATCATTCCATGAAGTCTATTCGCAGGAGTGTAACTAAAGGAAGATCAAGCCATTGAGTAATGTCTGAAAAAACTTCCCTTGGTTTGGACACATCTGTTCTTCTTCGTCTGCTTGTTGGCGAACCCGAAAAACAGGCCAAAAAAGCCGAAGATGTACTCGACTCTATATCTAAGACAGGAGGGAAAGTTTTTGTTTCCGACCTAGTTCTTTGTGAGGCCTACTATGCGTTACAATTCCATTACCAAGTTCCAAAGAAAGATGCCATCTCCGCACTCAAGACCCTGTCACAATCAGAAGAAATTGAGTGCGCCTTGATAGCACGAACCGTGTTGACGGAAACTAACCTTCACTCGGCAAACCCAGGGTTTGTTGATCGAATAATTCATGCTCAATATGAGGTCACTGGAGTTCATATGCTCACCTTTGAAAAGGCAGCAAAGAAACTTCACAATACCCAGGTTCTTTAGACTAAAATTTACGGCACCTTTCTCTCCACGCTTGAACAAGCTCATCACGGAAAAAGCGCTGAAAGTGGGAAGACTTTTCGCGATTTTCATTTTGATCTGGGGGATTTGCACAGCACCTGTAATCCAGCATATGGG
>Ga0115002_10002075_pt1 | contig 26524 bp, 29 predicted proteins | sample ArcticOcean_MG_C_8_FD_89576 | JGI IMG/M metagenome (GOLD analysis project Ga0115002, IMG submission 89576) | Marine microbial communities from western Arctic Ocean - ArcticOcean_MG_CB11_86 | ecosystem: Environmental > Aquatic > Marine > Oceanic | place: Arctic Ocean: Canada Basin | collected... | reverse complement strand
GTTAAAATTAAAAAGTATAGTTGATAATACTTTTATTATTAGTAGAGCAAATTCAGAAAAAGAACATTCAGTTGATTATTTAAAAAATAATAAGAATAAAAAAACAAGAGTAGATAGATGGTTTTTCAAGAAAATTAAATAAAATATTTTCATTTCATGGAGATTATTGGCATGGTAATCCAAAAATTTTTAAAGCAGAAAAATATAATAAAACCTGTAAAAAAACATTTGGAGAATTATATAAGAATACTGTAAAGAAAACAAAATTGTTAGAAAAAGAAGATTATGTAGTAGAAGAAATGTGGGAAAATGATTGGAAATTATATAAAAAACTTTTAATAGAAATAAAATTTAATAAAATTGTATTAATTAAACATAATATAATAAAAAGTGTTTCAGTAAAACAATTATATTTAGAAAATAAAAAGGTTAAAGTCTGGTCTTATAATATTAAAAAAAATATATATGAAAAAAATATTGGCAGCCACATACGCACGCACGTTGAAGAAGATACTGAAGATACTGAAGAAGATACCGAAGAAGATAATGGTTTTGGTTTAGTGGATATTTAAATTAAATATTTTTTTAAGATGTATTTTTACAACTTTATAAAAGAAAGATAAAAAAATCATAGTTGTAATAACTTTTTAATAATTTGATTCTATCTAAAAATATCTTATTTAATTTCTTGAAATTAAAACAAATTCAGCTATGAATCTAAAGTTGTTTCCTCCTATGGTAGCACCATCTGACATATTTCGCAGAGAACCGCTTAGTTTAGTTAATGTTTGTGGATTTATAGTACAAATGTAATTTTGCTTCCTCCCTTTATGAATTTTAAATTTATTTGTACCAAGACCATCTTCATTCGGTATAATGATTTTATTATATAAATGTTCTTTATTAGAACATAATTTAATAGGGAATTGATCTATATCTAAAACAAAAGCATTATTAGCACTACTTGTATTTGGACTTGCATCAAAGGTAGTGAAATTATCAAGAAAGATGTCACAAAGAGAATCGATTTTAATAGGAATATGAAATTTACCTGAATTTGAATCAGTACCATTAAATGTATTAGTACCATTTGGTAATGCTATATCAATATTTATAATTTGTTTAAGATTTCTTATATCTCTATAACCAACATTTCTAAAAGTAGCATTATTTGTAATATTTGTGCTGATAGGTCTTCTAATAACTTTATTTTGAATAATGCTATTAGAAGGAGTATTTAAAATAGTATCTACACCAAAATTCATAATATATATTTAATGTAAATATTTTATTTTTAAAATATATACAATTAAATTTTACCATAGTTTTATAATTTTAAAATTTTTATTTTTAGTTTTTTTTTGTTTATATTTATATTTATGACGGTCATAAATAAATTTAACTTTAACATTTAAATGTTTTGCCAAAGATTTTGCATTTTTAAAATATAAAATTTTATTTTGAAAATATAATTTATAATGATTTTTTTTATTTAAACTTCCTTTTTTTCTTGGCATATATTTTCTTTAAATATATAAGTTTTTTTTTAAATAATAAAAAATTAAGTAAAAAGTAAATGAAAGATATTAAAATATCACCTGTTTTAATATATTCTTTTTTAAAAGATATTAATTTTAATTTAAATAAAGAATATGAAAATATTTTATTTAATAATAAGGAAGAATTATACAATAAAAAGATTGTTGAATTTTATAATTTATTTGATAATAATAAAATAATACCTTTAGAAATTTATATACTAATAATGTTATCATTTAACAATAATCAATTATGTAATTTTATAAGATTTTTAAACATAAAAATAGGGACATTAAATTTAAAAATAGAAAAATGTAATTTAAATGAATTTAAAGAAAATAAAAATAAAATGAATTTTTTATTTTCTTTTTTTCAAATTATAAAAAATAAATATAATTATTTTTTTATATTGAATAATTTACAAGAATATTTGTATTGTTAAAAAAAAGAAAAAAAAATATTTATAATTATAAATGAATGTAGAATTATTTAAGACAACTGCTAAAAAATATTTAGAAATTGATAATGAAATAAATAAATATAAAAATTTAATAAAATTAAAAAGAGAGCAAAAAGAGAAATTAAAGATTTATTTGTTACAATTTATGGGGCAAAATAAAATGAAGGATTTAAAAACGCCAGATGGTAAATTAAAATATACTATTACTAAAGTAAAAAAACCATTAAATAAAATAATAATTAATAAAACTTTAAAAGAATATTTTTTAAATGATGAAAAAGCAGAAGAACTTACAACATTACTTTACAATAAAAGAGAAAATATAGAAAAAATAGATTTAAAAAGAACTATAAAAAAAAATTAAACAATTCTTGTTTTTAAAAGTGCTTTTTTTAATTTTTCATTTTCGATTTTTAATTTTTCTAATTCTGAGAGTTGTTTATCTAAAATTAAACTTTGTTGTTCTATTTCTTGTTCACATTTTTCTTGTTTAGATAATATTTTAAAGAAAACAGTTGTAAACAAGATTTCCTTTTTATCACCATAATGAATTTTTTGAACTGACCAATGAAATTGACCATTTGATAATCTTACATAATCATGATGTTTAAATTTTAATAAACCTCCTAAGCGAAATACTTGTTTTTTTGATTTTTTATCCCAAGTAACATATCTAACATGTGTATTAAGAGTAACAAAATCAATATTATCAACTCTTTCATAACCTTTTAATTTTTCATTCATAGCTTTATTATTTTGTAAAGTATCTGTATAAGTTTTTTGAGGACGTTTATAATTAGATCTTATTAAATTTCTTGTATTATTTTCATTATTATTATTATTATTATTATTGTTATTATTGTTATTATTTTTAAACATTTTATATATATAAAATATATTTTTTATATAATTATGGAAGAATATTTTAAATATCTTAGTATTTATGAACAAACATTATTAAAAAAATTTAAATTATGTGAAAATATTGAAAAATTAAAAAAAGGTTCAGAAATAAAATATTTAATAAAAAAAAATTTAAAATTTGTTCAAACAAATTATAAATTAAAAAATATAAGAAGTAATTATTTAGAATTACATGTGTGTTATAAACATAAAAAAGTAATAAATTTTAATAAAAATGTAATATTTTACAAAAATAAAATAAAAAAAGGGAAAAAATTTAATTTAGAATTAAAATATATTTTAGAAGGTTTAAGAAATAAAACAATAATTTTGTAAAATTTTCAAATTATTTAAAGGTATATTAATATTTATAATTAAAATGAGTTTTCTTGAGAAATATAAACCAAAAAGTTTAAATGATTTTGTTGGAAATAGTCAAAATATAATTAAAATTAAAGATTGGTTAAGTAATTTTAAAGAAAATAAAGAAAAAAGTATTTTATTAAGTGGTCCTCCAGGAATTGGTAAAACAACAATAGCAACTTTAATATTTAAAAAATTTAATTATATTCCAATTGAATTTAACGCAAGTGAATTAAGAACTGCTAAAAGTTTAGAAAATAAATTAGATAATATTTTAAATAATAGTAATATTTTATCAATGTTTAATGATAATAGAAAAATTGGTATAATAATGGATGAAATAGATGGTTGTAGTGTTGGAGATAGAGGGGGTTTAAAAAAAATAATAAAATATTTAAAAAAAAAACAAAAATTTAAGAATCCAATAATTTTAATTTGTAATAATGAATCTAAATTAAATATTTTACAAATAAAAAAATTATCATTATATATAAAATTTTTATACCCAAGAGATTTTGAATTTAAAAATTTTATAAATAAAATAATTTTAAGTGAAAATTTAAATTTAAATGATGAATTTAAATTAAAAATTTATAAAAATTGTCAAAATGATTTTAGACGAATTTTAAATATTTTAGAATTAATAAATAGAAATAAAGAAAAATTAACAAATAAAAATCTGAATTTATTAATTCATTCTTGTTCAAATAAAAACATAAGTTATAAAATAATAACTATTTTGAATAAACTTTTTAATTCAACTGAAAATATTTCAATAATTGAATATATTGATTTAGCAGGAAATGAAACAAAAATATTATTATCTTTAATTCATGCTAATTTTATAAATTTTCTTTATTTAAATAGAATTGGAGATAATAAGCAAAAATTAATTCTTACTATAAATTTATATAAATTTTTACATTCTTCATTAAAAATTAACTTCACTATTTATTCTAAATGTAATTGGTTTTTAAGAAAATACTCTAATATTTTAGGTGGTTTTAGTTCTAAAATATTAATTAACAAGTTAAAAAAAACTTCATATAATAAATCAAATAAAATAATTACAAATACAAATATTAATAAATTATCTGTTAGAAATATTAATAATAAAAATAAAATATGTTTATGTAAAAAACTAAAAATCCCTTTTTCTCATTTCAATGTTATTTCTGATATTTATTTAACAAAAATTTATAATAATTACTTTTTATTTCCACAATTAAATATAACTTTTTTAGATTTAGAAAAATTAATTAAATTTAGTTTAAATAATAAATATTGGGTAAAAAAATTTAATAAAGAATTTTTAAAAAAAATAAAACAATTAATTAAACAGAAGAAACTTGTTCAGTCTCAATGAAGCTGGTGACCGTCGTCGCTGGGTCGCGTCGCGGTAAAATATTATCTGAAGATGGGGATAACACATCTTCAGATGGAAAATTAATGACTTCTTGTGTTGTTGAAGAACAAGAATGAAATTTTGCATAACTGTTATTAAAATCTTCTTCAATTTCAGAGTCAGAGTCACTACTATCTGGTACTATAATATTACTTAATTCTAAAGTTGTATTTGTGTTGGTTTTATAATACTTACCTCTTACAGATGTTCCCAAAAAATCATTTCGTGGAATTAATTTATATTTATGTTTATTTTTTTTTTTAAAACAATTACAACAAAATAAATATTTTAATAAATTTAACATTTCTTGTATTAATATTTTATAATTTTTTTATATAATAAAAAATAATATATAATTATATATAAAAAAAAAATATGAGTAAAGAAAGAGATGTATATGGATTTTTAATTAAATCAGCATTAAATGTAAAATCACCATCAGCATTAAATGTAAAATCACCATTAAATGGAGTGACAGAAGAAAATAAAAAAAATAAAGAATCTAATAACAATTTAACAGGAATTGAAATTTTTGGAATTTCAATTTCTGTTTTTGTGATTTTTATAAAAATTTTAACAATGATTTTTGCTGGTTATTTAGCTTGGAATTCTTTTAAAAATGAAATACATGTTAATAGACTTTTTAAAACTGTGTTATGTTCTTTATTTTCATTTTTCTATTTATTTTATTTATTTTTTAATTTAATAATTTACAAAAATATAAATAAGATTTTTATTAAAATGAATAATATGTTAGACTAAAAAAAATATATTTAATAAATATAAATGATATTAGAAACTTATATTTATAATTCATTAGTAAATACAAAAAAACAAGAAATAAACAAAACAACAGAACATTGGTTAAAATTATATTTTGTTTGTGGTTTAAAATTAATATGTGCATTAATAGCAGGTTATTTAGCGTGGGATTGTAATAAAAAATCAAATATTTTTATACGTTTTTTTTATGTAATTTTTGCATCCATGTTTAGTTTTATTTATATTATTTACTATTCAGTTTTTAGAAAAGTTTTAGGATTTAATTGTAATTAAATTATTTTCTTATATTATTTACAAATTTAATATAATGTATAAATCCTTTTAAAATATTTTTTTAATTTTTGGTGTTATGTTATTTACAAATTAAAATAATATTATATATTATATTATGTTGAATATAATAAATCCTTTTAAAATATTTTTTAATTTTTGGTCAATTTTAATTTTTGTAATTATTATGTCTTTGTTTATAATATTTCTTTTGCGTAATAAAATGGAATATTTTACAATTTTTAACGGGTGGTCTCATAAAAATAAAGTTTTTAAAGCTGAGAAAGGACTTTCTGATAAAAATATAAATCTTGGATTTCCTACAAAATGTGTAGATTGTGAAAAAGCAACTGCAAAATTAGGTATTAATCCAATGTGGTCTAATAAAACATCTTGTTTTAGTTGTGAAGCACAAATGCATGGTTCGAATCCTTTAAAAAGTTTAAATAAAGTAAGAGAAAAACATGCAAATGCAAGTTATTCATTTAAACTTCATCAATAAAAAAACGTAGATTTTTTTATACATTTTAATATATATATTTATATTAAAATGTATAAAAAAATTAAAACATTTTCATATATAGATAATAAAATTAAAACATTTATTATTTGTTCAAAAAAAATAAATTCAGGTAGTTATAATAATATTTATAATATAAAATCAACAGGAACTTCAAAAGAATTTACAAAAAAAAAATTGATAATAAGACTATCCAGTTCAAATAATGAAAATACATTTGTAATTGAAATAAATGGTTTAAAAACACAGCACAAATTGCAAAATAAAATTGAAAATATTGGAAAAATTTATGATTATGGAATAATTCATTCAAGTAAACCTAATAAAACTTTACAATATTCAATTTCACAAAAATATGGTAAATCTTTAGAATTTATGTTAAAAAACAAAAAATTTAATAATATAAAAGAAGAAAAAATAAAAAAATTTGCTAAAAAATTTTTAAAAACAATTACAAAAATACATCAAAATAGTTTTGTTCATTTAGATTTAAAACCAGAAAATATTTTATTAAATTTAAAAAATGAATTATTAAATTTTGTAATTATAGATTTTGGAGCATCAAAAAAAATAACAAACAATAAATCTATTATTTTAAATGGTCAAATGGCATCGAAAGCTTATTCTCCACCAGAATTAAAAAAAAGAAATTTTGGTAGAAAAACAGATATTTGGGCTTTTGGTATAATTTTGTATTTAATAATAATAAATTCTGATTTTTTATCATCATTTTCGCAAAATGTTTTTATAAATAATGATAACAAAATTTTAAAAGAAAATATAAAAAAAAATATAACTAAATTAAATATAAGTAAAGAATTTAAAGAATTTTTATTATTAATATTTATAATAAATTCAGAAAAAAGAATAAATTGTAAAAAATTATTACAACATAAATTATTTAAATAATTCTAGTTTGTGTCATACTTTGTTTATCATAACATGTTGCATGCATATAAGAATCTTTATTTTTACATCTTTTTTGCGTCGAAAATACCTTTTTATTACAAATAGAACAAATACCTTTTAATATTTTATTTTCTATAATTTGTTTTGGTTTTTGTTTTTGTTTCGTTTTCCCACCAGTAGTAGGATTTTTATAAAATTGTTGTGTAGAAATGATATTTGTCGAATTCTCTCCTTCTTTCAAAAATGTAATATAATTTTGAATAACTGTTTTTCCAATTTTAGTATCAACAGCAACTTTTTTGTTTGTTTCGGGGTCGATGATGAAATCGAATGCTTCTTCTTTATTCATTAATTTATAATAATAACTAAATTTTTTTTTTGTTTAAATTAAACACAATATTAAAAAAATTTTTTAAATTAAATTTTTTTTATAATTAATTTGTTTAATTTGATAAAAGTTAAATACTTATAATATTATTTAAATTATCTTCTTCATCATAAATTAATTTATGAGGTAAAATTACCAAAAATACATATTTAAATAATAATTTAAATTTTTTATAATTTTATAATTTTTTATTTATTATTTAAAAATAAATACTTATAATAAAATATGATTACTCGTGTATCAAATTTTATTTTAAATAATAATAAAATGAATATTAATTTATTATCAGATGAAAAAATCTTAGAATTAAATTTAATTTTAAATAATATTAAAAATAGTACAAAAATAAATTTAAATATTAAAACACCACGTCTTGTTACAGTAGCATTACAATCTGCTGCAAAATCAACAACATTAAATAGAATAATTGGTTTAAATATACTACCGACAGGCTCAAAAATCACTACTCGTTGTCCATTAATATTAAATTGTAGTTATATAAAAAGTAGTAATAATACTACTATTGAAATATTTAAATATAAAAATGAAGAATTAGTTTTAGTAAATAAGTTTAATAAAGATATTGAATTTCCAAATTTAGATTTAGATATTCAAGAAAAATTAATGACAAATATAACTGAAATTACAAGAGAATATTGTGGAAACGATTTTTCAATTTCAAATACACCAATTATATTAAATATAAAATCACCAAATGTAACAACATTACAATTAATTGATTTACCAGGTTTAGTACAAGTTGCCTTAACTGGTAAAGGTCAAAAATCAAATATTAAGGAAATCATATCAAATATGATAGGTGAATATATAAAAGATGAAAATACAATAATTTTAAGTATTTTACCAGCAAGAGTAGATTTAGAAGTAGATAGTAGTTTAGAATTAATAAAAAGATATGATAAAGATTTAACCAGAACAATTGGAATAATATCAAAAGTAGATTTATTAGATAATAGTGAAAATATTTCAGATTATTTATTAAATAATGTAGTATCTGATTTACAAATTAAATTAGGTTATTATGCTTTAGTTAATAAAGGAGATGAAGAACAATTTTTTTACAATCATCCAATTTATAATAAAATGGAACAAACTAATATAGGAATTAATAATTTAAAAAAAAAAATCAAAAAAATAATAATAAATAGAACAAAAAAAATGCTACCAGAAATTTTAAATGATATAAATAATAAATTATCAGAAACAACAATAGAATTAGAAAATTATAAAGATTATTTTGATACAAAAAATGAAAATTCAAGAATAAATTATTTAAATCATTTAATTAATAATTTTAAAAATTTATATATTGAATCAATAAAAATGAGGGGTAGTCACTTTGATAGTGCCAGAGAAATAAAAAAAATATTTATAAACTATAAAAAAAATTTAGAAGAAATTAATCCTTTTTTAAAATATAAAAATGAATATTTTAAAGAAAAAATTTTGTCTTTAGAAGGATTAAAAATCTCGAGCCCGGCGTTACCAATCGATGTTTTAGAATTAACATTACAAGATAAAGAAAAAAAACCAATACAAAAATTTATACCTATTTCAAAAGATTGTATTAAAAATGTATCAAAAGAATTAATTCGTTTAATTGATTTAATTTTTAATGTACAAAAAAATTTAACTATTTATCCAAATTTAACAAAAAGTATAAAAAAATTTATTATTGAAAATATAATACTAAAACATATTAGTGCCGCAAATAAAAAAATAGAAGAAATTATAGATTCTGAAGAATATTATATTTATACAAATAATAAAGAATTTATAAATAAATTAAAAGAATTATATAAATATAATATTGAATATGAGCAAAAAGAAGAAAATATTAATTTAATTAAAGAATTAATAATAGGTTATTATGATACAATAAAATTAAGTTTAAAAAATATAATACCAAAAACAATAATGTTTTTTCTTATAAAACACACATTAACTGATTTAAATAATTTAAATAATAATTTATTAAAAGAGTATTCTTCTGATGTTTTATTAAAAGAAACAGAAGAAATTCATAAAATTAAAACAACTTTAAAAAAAGAAAAAATATTATTAACAAAAGCAAAAAATGAAATTTTAAACATTTTAGATTAATAAGTTTATTTAAAAAAATTTTTTTTTAATTTTATAGTAATATATTTATTAAATGATAAATTGGATGTTTGGAATTGAAGATAATAATAATAATAATAATAATAGTAATAATAGTAATAATAGTAATAATAGTAATAATAGTAATAATAGTAATATTTTAAAAGAAAAATTATTACAACAACAGCAACAATTAATGTTTTATCAACAACAATTGTTATTACAACAACAACAAAAACAAAAACAACAACAACAATTACAAAATAATAAACAAATTTACTTTGAAAACTTTCCAACAATTAAAAAAAAAAGAACAGAAATTAAATCAAGTGAAGAAATTAGTAAAGAACAATTAAAATTATTTATGGAAAATCAAAGAAAAATTAAAGAACAACAAAATTTAAGAAATAAAACTGATGAAAATACAAATAGACAATATGAAAATCAGTTATTTAAATTAAGAAAAGAACAAAATAAAATTAGAAGAACAAAAGAACAACAAATTAAAGAACAAATGTTATTAAAACAAAGACAAGAAGAATTATCAATGCAACAAAAAATAATGGAAAGTCAAGAAGAAAAATTAAATCAAAGAAAAAAAAATATTGAAAGAGAAAGATTAAAAAGTAAATTTGTTACTATTCATGAAAAATTACAAGCAGAATCTCGTATTAAAGAAATAGAAGAAGAAAAATTTAAAACTATAGAAGAAAATTATAAAAGAGAATTAAAAAAAAAACAACAAGCGATATTAGAAAGACAATCACAATTAAAAAAAGAATTAACAGAATTAAGTGATAAATTAGAAATAAAAAACAACAAAAAAAATAGGAATAAAGGGGATTCAAGCGATGATGATGATGATTCAGATGAAGGTTCATATGATTCAGATGATTCTGAAGAAGAAGAAGAAGAAGAAGAGGATTATAATATGTCATATGATAAAATAAAAAATAATTTAAAAAAACAACAACCAGTAAGAAATGATTTTGCGATTAATAAACCAAAAATGAGTATTGAAAAAATGAATGAAATTTTAAATAGTCGTGTAGAAAAAAATTTACATAAAACAAGAAAAAAAAAACACAAACAAGTTAATTTTAAAAAAAAATACATATCTACTTTACCTGAAGGTAATAATTTTAACAGTCTTTTAAATAAACAAAAATTAGATCGTGATTTAATGGATAAACAATTATTATCTAATTTACCTAAACCAAATAGTTTATTACCAGCACCTTTTGGTGCAAGTGTAGGAACAACACCTACAAATAATAATAATAATAATAAATTAAATAATTATGTACATAATACAGATATATTTAATCAAAGACAACCTCAAATAAATAATCTCATTGAAGCACAAAATAATAGAAAAAAAAAATAACTAAAAATAAATTTACGAAAAATAAAATTATTAAAAAAGAAAAACTTCAAATTATGAATGATGACTTAAAACAATCTTGTAAAATTTTAAATCTTAAAATAAATTTTACAAAAAAAGAGTTAAAAAAAAATTTTAAAAAAATAGCATTAATAGAACATCCTGATAAAGGAGGCACAAATTTTAATAAAGTAATGAAAGCATATAAATATTTATGTGAATTTAAAAAAATAAAAAATCCTTTAACCTATAATCAAAAAAAAAAATAATTTAATAAATTTATAAAAAATCATAAAAAAAAAAAAAAAAAATTTTTAAATAAAGAAAAATTTAATAAAATTAATTTAAAAAAAAAAACAAAAAAAAAAAAAAGAAACATTTTTAAATAAAGAGAATTTTAATAAAATTTATTTAAAAAAAAGGACAAAAAAAAATAGTGACAAAGGCTATAAAATTATAAAATCTAAAAAAAGAAATAAATTAAGAATTGAAAATTTTTATTTAAAAAAAACTAATTTAAAACAATTTAATTTAAGTAAATTTAATAAACTTTTTAATAAATTGAAGAAAAAAAAAAAGAAAAATAAATATAAAATAATTAAAAATATTTATACACCTATTTATAATGTATCACTTGGTTTTACTGATTTAAATAATAATGAAATAAATGATTTTAGTTCTCCTTTCAGTTTAAACAATAATAATTTTTCTTTAAATTTTTCAGATTATAAATTAGCTTATAAACAAAAACTCAAAAAAAGTAAAAAAAAATTTAAATATTTTAAAAAAAATAGAAAAGTTTGATGATTATTAATAAATTTATTTTATTTTATTAATATATAAAATGGAATCTATAATAAGTATTGAAATAGAAAATGAATATAGAGGACTTGTAGATGATTTAATAAAATATTCAATAATTTTTTTGACTATTAATCTATTAGTGTTTTTTTCAAATCCCACAAAAGAATTATTTAACAAAAATTTTTGTAATTTATATTCATTCTTTTTAATTGGTTTATTTGTTTATTGGTTAGTAATAAAAAAATTAATTTTATTTAAAAATAAATTTGATTAAAAAATAAATTAATTTTATTTAAAAATAAATTTGATTAAAAAAATAAGTTAAAATATAATCTCAAAAAAAAATATGGAAACAATAAAAAATGGTATAAGATATTATTTCAAAGAAACAAATAATGATGATATAAATAATAATAATATGTATTATGAAATATCCTGGAATAGCATAAAAGATATTCCAATAAAAATTGAAGATTTGAAAAAAAATGAAAAAAAATCAAAATTAATATTTTATAAGAAATATTATAATTGTGAGTATAGTGAAGATATAGAACTTAAAATAAATCAGGCAAATTGTGAAGTATAACTTTTAGCTACCATATCATATTCTAATTTATTTTTTTTGTAAAGCTCTGCTGCAGCAACATCAAGTGGGTCATCGATGTTTGGTTCATTTAACATACTGCATACTGATAATAAACATTTACTTATAGTTAATGAAGGAGACCATTTGTCTTTTAATATGTCGAGACAGATATTTCCATATTTGTCGATATTTGGATGAAAAATTCTGGTAATGAATGTTATTTTTGGAGGCTCGTAAGGATAATCTACTGGAAATAAGATTTGTAATTTAAATATACCACCATAATATGGTGTTGCTATTGGACCAAAAATAATTGCTTCCCATTCATAAATATCTTTTTTTATACAATTACCGCTAATATTAGTTGGTGGTGATTTTAAAAATTCCTTTAATTCACGTTTAATTCTTCTTGACATATTTTAATTAAATATATTTTTTTTAAATATTATTTTTTTTTTTATTTTGTATTAAAAACTATTGTAGTCATATAAAACTAACTATATTGTAATATTTTTTTCTTTTAAATTATTATTTATTTCTAATATTTTAAAAGTTATTAATTCAATCTCTTCTAGAATTATTTTAAACATTTTTGGAAGATATTCTGAAATTATAAATTTTTGAGGATTTTTATATATATTATTTACAAAATCAATATGTTCTTTTAATAACTTATCTCTTGATTTATATGTTAATCTTTGTATAGTATTTAATAAAAACAATGATGTTCCTATAATTGCATCAAATGTAAACAAATTATTTTTAATAAGTTTAGTTAAATATAATACATCGAATTTATCATTTATTTCTTTTTTTAACTGTTTAGAAAATGTAATGCACATTAATGCTTTATTTACATCAATTAATAAGTCTTTAATCATATCTAATTTAGGTGGTGTTTTTTCTAAATCTAACTTTAACTTATTCCAAAATGCCTTACGAATATTCATTGCTAAAATTTTTTTTAAATTATTATCAACAACCAATTTATAATTATTTAATTTTTTTTGTCCATTAATTTTATCTAAAGATAAGATACATTTTTTTATTTTTTTTTTGATAGGTTGGAGCAAGTTCTTATGTTCAACTTTTGAATTTTTTTGTAATATATTTAATGCATAATAACTATCAATATAAGAATTGACTAACTTCTCACAATCATATTTTTTCCATAAATTTAACTCAATTAAATAATTTTGAAAATTATTTTTAAATTCAGTTTTATTATAATCTTTTTTTAAACATTTAATTAATTTCTGTGATCTATCTATTAAATTAGAAATATCATAATTTTTTAATTTATTTAAAATAATATTTGATTTATTTAAAAATAGATATAAAGAGAGAAATTCTCTTGTATATTTTTCTTTATTAATAGTTTTTAATAGTAATTCAGTTTTATTTAAGACTTCTTTATTATTAATATATTTTGTAAAATTTTTAAAATTATGCTCTTTTGATTTTTCAAATAAATTTAAATCAAGAAATTTTAACATAATATATTAAATATTTTTAATTAAATAAAAAAATTTAAAGAAAAATAATATAATATTATAGTTTATGTTAAAAATTGATGAATGGGAAATTTTATTAAAACCAAAATTATTTGATTTAATAAAAAATATACAAAATAAAAATGAAAATAAATTAAATTTAATTAATAATAATATTTTAGAAAAAAATAAAAAAATAAATAATTTAGAAAAAAAAATAAATAATTTAGAAAACAAACTTACTAATATAGAACAAAATTTAAAAGTATTAAATAATAAAAATAATCAAATTTTATCTTATTTAAAAGAAAATCGTAATATTTATTCTAATTTATTAAAAAAAATAGATGACAATACCGAAAAAATAGAAAAGTGTTTTAACGATGCCTTTTATAAAGCAAGATTAAGCAATCGTCTATGGCGTATGTATAACAAAAAATAATTAAAGAATTCTTTTATTTTTTTTCGTAATCTAAATCCAATTAATTAACAACAATGATTTGATTTATTATTTTTTGTACTTAAATTTATAAAAGAATTATCAAAAGAATTATCAAAAGAATTATCAAAAGAATTTATATTTTTTTTTAAATAATTTTCAATTATAATATTAAATAATAAATCAATATTTTTATTTTTTTTAGCTGAGGTTTTTATGTATTTTAAATTATGTTTATTTATAAAACAATTAATTTTATTATTAAAGAGAATTTTATCTTTTATTAAATCTATTTTATTACCAATTAATATATAATGAACATTATTTGAACATTTTTTAACTTCTTCTATAAAACCAGACAAATTTGTTAAAGTTTTTTCATTTGTTAAATCAAACATTAATATGCAAAAATCAGTCCCTCTATAATAATTTTTAGTAATTGTTTGTAAGTTTAACCCTCCTTGCTGGTCCCATATTTGTAGCTTTAGGATTTTTTTTTTAAATTTTATTTTTTTAATATTAAAATCAACACCAATTGTTGATAAATTATTATTATTAAATTTTTTTTGACAATATTGTAAAATAATTGAACTTTTTCCGACATTTGGAGAACCACAAAATATAATTTTAATTAGTTTTTCATTCATTATATTATTATTAAAATTTATTTTTATTTTTTAAATATACTTTTAAAAATCTTTGAACTACAAATTTAAATGACTTTTATAAAATAAACATGAAAATCTTGAATTTCTAATAAATATTAAGAATTTTAATTAGTTTATATATTAAACCTGTTGCGCCCATTAATTAAAATCTTTGCACTGATTTTAATACAAATGGATCATTATCACGTAATTCTGATAGTTTATTTAATCTATTATTATTTGTTTTATTAGAAGTGTTATTCTTTTTTTCTTCTTTTTCTCCATTTTTTTTAATATAAGCATAATTATGTTTTAATGGGATGCCAAATTTTTTGGTAGTCTCTAAAAATGAAAAACGGTCTGAACTACCAGACATTTCGAGAGGTACATAAGGTGAAGGACCACTCGTATCTTTTTTATCATCTTCTTTATTATTTATAAAAGGTCTTATCCACAAAAAAACTTGCTCGCCAACAAGGGGGTTTGATTGTTCTGGGACAATTATAGTAGGAACTTGTTTTATAATTTTTGGTATTTTATTTCCAGAATTTGGATCGGCACAAATTTTTATAAAATCTTTATATTTATTTGTTTTAGATAACATTAAAATGAAGTTGGCCGAATGTTTACAATTAGAACCATAAAATAAAATTGATTTAGACATTTATTTTATTATTTAAATAAAAAAATTAAATATTAAACCAATAAAAAAAATTTGATAAATTAATATATAAAAAAATAATTATAAATATTAAAAAATGCAAGCAAAAAAATTAAATAAGTTAATTAATGAAAAAAATTTAGAATTAAATTTACAAACAAGTGAAGAAACAAGTGATAATAAAAGACTAAGAAAAATTACTTTACAACTAAAAAATTATGATGTAGATATAGTAAATGCTTTAAGAAGAATCATTTTAGCTGAAATTCCAAATGTATCATTTATAGATAAAACAATATCTAATAAAAATAAAAATTCCAAAATATTTCCTGAATTATTAGATACAAATAAATGTATTAAAATAAACACAAATACAAGTGTATTAAATAATGAATTTTTATCTCATAGATTATCATTAATACCAATTACAAGTCGGTATTTTTATGATGATATATCACACAATAAAGAATTAATAATCATCTCAGATATAGTTGACGGTAATAGAATATATAAATTAAAAGAAAATTTAAATATTCCTGAATTTGAATTAAATGTAAATAAATTTAATAAAAAATTATTAAATATATTTAGTAATGAAATTAAAATAAATAAAGATGGAAAAAAAATAGATTCTGGAGATTTTATAACAAAAGATTTATATTATAATAAAAATTGGGGTAAAGATATGGGTTATTGTTTATTAAATACATTAAGAGTAAGAAATAATATATCTGAACAAATGAATTTAAAATGCTTTCCAGTAACAGGTAATGGACACCATCATTCTTGTTTTAGTTTAGTAGGAACAGTTGAATATATGTTTGAAAAATTAGATTATAGTGATAAATTTAAATTAGCGGCATCAAAAAAAGATTTAGATTTTATAAATTTAGTAAAAAATTTAGTAAAACTTTCACCTACTGAAATAAAACTAGATAATGTATTTTTAAAAAAAACACATCATAAATATAAGGATGAGAAGATACCAAAACAAGCAGGTGGACCACAGCAGGTCGGTGGTGATGCACCGGTTTTTTATAATAGCGTTTTTTCAGGGGCTATTGACTTAGATCCAGACACTTATAAAGAATTAAATAATAAAATATTAATAGATTTTAATAATTTTGAAAGATTAGATAGTGAAAGATGTTATAAAAAAAATAAGAATCAAAAATGTAATTCAATACTTTTAAGTATAGAAAGTATTTCAAATATGAATCCTTTTCAAATTTTTGTAAATGCGATTTATATTTTAAAAATAAAATTAAAAGATTTACAAAAAACTAAATTATTTCAAAAATTACATTCAGTAAAAAAACTAATTTATGATAAAAAAATTAAAATAGAAAAAGCTAATAATTTATTAAAAAATAGTTTTAATATATTAATTAAAAATGAAAGTCATACTTTAGGAAATTTATTATCACAAGAAATAAATCGTTGTGAAAATATTAAATTTAGTTCTTATAAAATACCACATCCATTAGAAGACAAATTGGTAATAAATTTACTTTTAAAAAATGATGAAGATGTTCCATTAAATATTTTAAATAAATGTATTAATAAATTATTGGACAAATTAGATACATTATTATTAATTATAACAAAAAAAATACAGACGAAAGATGATAATTTTAAACTTATAGAAAGATATATTAAAATTGAGCATGATGTTGTAATAGCATCTTTTGAAGATTTGAGTGATATTTAAAGTACTTCTTGTGATTCTCTATTTAAAATAAAATAAAATCTTTCAATTGGTAATTTAAATAAATAATTTTTAATAACAATTTTAGTTATTTTAGGTTTTTCTTTTTGTTCTTTATTTTTTAATAAGTTATAATTTGTAAGACATTTAAAATATAATCCATGAAGTTCATAAATAGGTGGTTTTATATGATAAGGATATTTTATAAATTTTTTTTTAATTTTAGTAATAAAATAATAATACATTAATGTATTTATAAGTTTATTAATCATAATATTATAGTAATTAAAAATATTTTGATATTCTGGGAAATAATTTAAATATTGTTTTCCTTTTTCAAATGTATTATTTAAATAATCATCTTGTATAATTGATAATATAGAAAATTTTGTATTTTTATTATTACCTTTAATGTTTTTTGCTATTAAATATGAATTGCCTTTAATTTTTGTACGGAATGTCTTATCTAAATTATAAAGTACATAACCTTCTTTAGAAAAATCTAATTTTGTTAAATTTGTTTCTAATTCTTCATAAGAATTAAAGTTATAAGCTTTTGGTCTTTTAAAATGAACTGGATATTCTAAAATTTTTTTAAAAGTGTTCATATCTCTAATATTTACTAAAACAATATCAGATTTAGTATATTTTGTAACTATAATATTTTCTGGGTGCTGTAAAACAAATGAGTAACAATAATTTTTATTTAATAAATTAAAATTAAAATTAACTTCTAAAAATAATTCTTTAAAACTTTTTTTACTATAAAATTTAGATTTTGCTCCATCTATACAACTTTTTGTACTTATATTCCATTCATTATTATAAAAAAATAAATTAACAAGTGTTCCATCTATAGATTCTTCAATAATTATATTTTTTATTTTAAATTGATTTTTAAATATACTATAATCTATTTTTCCATTTAAACCATAAAATATCATTTTATTTGTATCTTTTGTTAAAATAATACCTCTTAATTTTTTAACAAATTCAAAATTTAAATTAGAATTATTATCATATTTTATTAAATATAATTCTTTATTTTCTTTAATTTTTAAATTATAAGGTTCTTTTGAAAAATAATGTTTTATATCATCAAAATTTTTTAAATTTTCTGATAAAATCAATTTATATAGATGATTCATTTGTATTTTATTATTAAATCAGTTTTTCTTTTAAATAATATAATTAAAATTAAATGTAAATACTTAAAGTAAGTATTTCTTAAAAAAATCTTAATTTAATATATAGTTAATAAATGCATTGTAAATTAATATTATTACCAAATATTCCTATATTTATTTTAAATAGTTTTAAAATAGGAAATAAAACAATACCAAATTTAGTTTTTTTTGAAAAGATAAAATATACAAATAGTGATTTTAAAATTAAATACCGTTTTTCTAAAAATTTTAATAATTTTAAAGATTTTAGACAAAATGAAGAAATAATAACAACAGAATCTGATCAAAATAAATTTATAAAATATAGTGAATTTATAGTATTTAATGAATTTATAGAATTTGAAAAACAGATTTATAAAATTATTACTTTAGATTATAATAATATATATTCAAATAATAATCTTAATAATTATTTTATTCAAATAAAAGAATTGAAACAAATGAATATTAATTATGATGAATTTTATGTAGATAAATTAGATGATAAAATTAAAAACTTAAAAAAAAAGATAACAACAGAAAAACAAAAATTTAAAAAAGATTATTATACAAAAAGATTAAATGATTTAAATAGTAAAAAGAATTTAAATAATACAGAATTAAAATATTTTAATGTTTTAAAATCAAAAAATATACTTGATTTTTGTTCTTTTGTTGATGGTAATATAAATATTTTAACTAATGAAAATAATTTTTATAAAAATGTAAATATATTATTAGCAAATAAAATAGAATCTTCTAGAATTTCTCAATTAAACAATATTTACTCTATAAAAAAATTATCAAAAGATTATGTAGTAAATGTCGGTTTTCACACAGAAACAACATTAAAAGAACGATGGAAAAATAAGTATGTTGGTAAAGTTATGAATAATAATGAACAAAATATTTTAACTATTTTACCACGTAATTTAAATGATATTGACATTAAAAATCATACTAATTTAAAAGAAGTAATAAAAATAGATTTAAATAATATTGAAAATAAATATTCATTTGAATACAACCAATCAAACCTTTTTATTTTAAACACAACAAAAAAAATAAAAAATTTTATTTTACAGATTGTACAGCTTCAATCATATAAATTAATTAAGAAAAAATTATTTTTTGATATAAATTCTAAAATTACTTATAAAAAGAATTTACAAAAATTAGTAAAAAATGATTTTAATTTGTTTTTTGATTTAATACAAAATAATACTTATTTTAATTATAAAAATGGAGAATATGATACAAAATTTAAAGATTTAGTTGATAGTGAAATATCATCTAAGAATTTACACTTATTTGATTGGATAAAACCAATAGTAATTGATAAACCTATTAAATATATTAATTTAAAAGATAATAGTAATTTATCAACAAACTCTCAACGGGAAAAATTTAGAGGTCATTTTAAAGTAGAAGGAGATACTTTAAAAAAAATCATAAATTGGTTATACTATAAATTAATAGAAAAAGAAAAAAATACGGGTATAAATAAACTTATAGCCTCAAGAAAGACTGCTCCTTTTATAGGTGATTTATTATTTTATAATAATGATATTTTTATTTGGGAAGAAATTTATAAAAATATACATATTGATGAGAATCATAATCAACCCGACTTTAAAATTTTAATAGATAAAATAAAAAAAATGAATCATTATGACAAGAGAAAATATTGGGAAGACAAAACAAATGATAAAAATAATAATTTTAATCAAATTTATGATAAAATAAAAACTGTAAAAAACAAAGTTGATCTAAAAAAAATTATATTTAAATATCTTCATTTTATTTTAGAAAAAAATGAAGAAAAACACGATTTTATTAATAATGATATTATATATAATAGTTATATTTCACATATATTATTTTTACAATCATTATTAGAAAATTATTCAAAATATATTTCAGATAATAATTTATCTGGCTGTATTAAATTTAGAAATAAAATATCTGATTTATTTCTAAAAGATACAAATGATTCTAATTTACCAGATAAATATGATAATTTATCAAGAGAAATAAATCTGTTGTTACAAGGTCAAAAATATGATGTTATAAAAAGAAATTTTCCGAAAAATCCTGAATGGTTTTTTAATTATAAAAGTTATAATAAATTAAAAAGTTTTATTGATAGACCTTTTGTTAATTATAAAGCAGATGAATTAATAGAATCTAACTTTGTGACCACAGAAAATTTGGATAATAGTACCGAATTTGTAAATAATAAAAATTTGGAATGTATTTCTGATCAATTTGTTTATAGAATTTCTAATAATAAATTAGAGAATTTAAAAAATTATGAAATTGAAGACAATTTATGTAAAAGATTTGCTGAAGGTCGTAAATACTTTTATAAAAATGATTTAGAAATTAATTTAGAAGCTTCTGAAAAATATATAAATAAGTGTAAAGGGCATACATCAGAACAATTTGAAGAAAAAATTATTTTAAAAAATAAGAAATATATTAGTACTTTTATAAACGGTTATTTGATAAATAATTATTCAGTATTTAAACCTTCAATTAGAAAATTAATTCTAAAAGGAGAAAAATTAAATGTTATAGGTTTTTTATTACAGAAAAAAAATTTAAATTTTAGTTTAAATAAAATTTGTAAAAAAACATTAAATAATAATAATTATGATTACTTGTATGATGAAAATAATATTGAAAATAGTAAACAAAATATTTATTATAATTATATTATAACTAGTTTAGTTCCAAAAGGTTATAATTTAATTAATATTATAAATAATAAAAATAAAAAATTAAATTTTAATAATATTTTTATACAACCTAAATCATTAGAAGATAAATGGGATAATATTCAAAATAAAGATAATTCAACTTTAGTTCTTTTAGAAAATTATAGAGAAGAATACGAAAAAAATACAAAAGATAAAGATAATATTTTAAATCTTGTTGATTATATTTTAAAAAATAAAATATTACCTTCAAATAATAATATTAAAAAATATTTAAATTTAGATTATATTAAAAATATAAATGATGTTGAAAAACAATTATATTATTATTTTCTTAACAAAATAAATTATAAAAATTTAAATATAGAAAAATATATACAAAATAATATAAATAACATACAATATATTTTAAAAAAAAATAGTTACGCATATTTAGAAGATTTTAATGAACAAATTTTAAAAGAATTTTTAATAAATTTTATTAATAATGATTTAAATTTTAAAAATAGTGTTAATAAAACTAATAAACATTTATTAGATACTTTTTTTGAAAAAAATAATAATAAAATACGTGATGATATATTATTTCAAATTTTAAAAAAAAATATAATTAGCGACAAATTTTATAATATTTTTAATGAAATGTATGATATTAAATTACCAAATAAAATGAATAAATTAAACACTTATTCATTATTTGAATTATTAGATAATTATAAAGATAAAATTATGAATTTAGATAATAAAATATTTTATAAAAAATTACAACAATATATTATAATTCAAAATGAATCAAATATATTTAAACAAGATTCTCCTAATTTAAATATTGATTATGAAACGATTGAAAGTAGTTTAATTAATAGATTAAAACAACAAATTGATTATATTAAATTTTATGAAACATATGCATTTGCATATCATGTTAAAATAATTGCTAAAAATGATGACATTGATAATAATAATGATGAGCATTTAAAAAAGACATTACTTGAAAGTAGCAAAAAATTATGTTGTAACAAGCAAAATATAGAATTTTTTAAGAAAATTGGTATTTGGGATGAAATTGAAATTAATAAATTATTAAAAAATCGCAAAAATGTAAAACAAATTTTAGAAAATAAAATTGATTATTTATCTAAAAAAGAAACTGAAACTGAAACTGAAACTGATATTGATAAATTTCTTTTTAAAATAATATTTTATTTATCTCTTATATATTATTTTATACCAATCAAAGATCCAAGATTTTTAAATATTTTATTAAATGTTATTAAAAATGAAGATGAAATTAGAGAAAATGATTTAGGTATGGTAATTAATTCATCTAATACAAAATCAAAATTATTTAAATTTGAAAAAGGAGAATGGATAAAAGAAAGTGCTACAAAATATACAAAATTAAATTCTTTAGATATTAAAGATTTATTAGATAAACACAAAAATGATGATGAACCTCCTATTACTTTGCTTTTAGAATTAAGAACATTTTTAAAAAAAAATAAAGAGTCAAAAATTAAAACGATCATATTTGAATCAAATTGTATTAAGTATGACAAAGAAATGAAATCATTGAAATCAGAAATTGAAAGGTATGATTTATATAATTTATCTTTTTATAAAGATTGTTTAGAATTAAAAGAATGTCAAAGAAGACGACCTGGTTATTTATTTGCCAAAGAAAATTTAAAAAAAGATGATGTAGTTATAAAAAAAGATAATTTATTATTATTTTCTAATAAATTAAATGAATTAATTTTAACTAAAAATAATAAATTTAAAAATTTTATTAGTAAATTTTGTATACTAAAAGAAAAAAATAAGAAATACAAATATTATTTTGATAATCACAAAATTGTTGAAAGTATAAGAAATAAAAATACTAATTTAGATATTGCTGGTTTAGAATCTAATGATGATTTTGAAAATTTTGCTTGTTGTAAACATCAACTCTTATTAGCAAATAATGATTGGAATATTGATAAATATATAGAATTAAATAGAAATAAAATAAAAGATGGTTTTTGTATTTGGTGTAATTGCCAAATAATATTTGATAGAGAAGAAGTTATTGATTTAGGTAATATTACAGGTGAAGTTATTGGTGATGTACAAAATGGAATTAAAAATATTACTTTTGATAATGAATTTAAAAATAATACTTTTAAATTTTTAAGATTAGTATTATCAAATTTAAACTTAACTTTAGTTAATAATTATAAAAATGAAACTATACAAAATATTTTAAATTATGACATAAATGATATCATAATAGATCTTTATATTCAAGAATCTAACTTATATAAAGAAACTTCTGCTTTTTATGTAAAATATACTATTTCAATTTTAGCAAAAATATATATAATATTGACATTATCTTCCCCACAATATAAAATAAATAGTTTATTAGCATCTAGAACACAAAATATAAGTTTTAACATAAATAACATTTGGACTGATAGAAAAAAATTAATTGGTGATGATATAAATTTAGGATTTTTATTTAGATTAATTAATAAATTAGATGAAGAAGAAAATAAAATTTTAAAAGAATATAAAATTGGAATTAAAAAATTTAAACAAAAAAAGAATGATAATGATGAATGGAATAACACTTTTAATTATACTGATGGTGATAATATTAATACATTATTAATAACTAATTTAGAAAAAGAAATTGACAAATATGGTGGGATAAGAGATGATTTTAAAAGAGAAAAAAAAGATAAAAGATATTATAAATTAATTTCATTATTAAAAGATATTAATTATGATAATCTTACATTTTATAAAACTCGGTGGACTGATTTTAAACCAGATATGTTTAAAACACAAACCACAGATATAGTATCTAAATTTAATAAAATACTTGATTCTTTTCTTGAAACTAATAAAAATGACATAACTAAAAAATTAGATTTTAATATAATAAATGATAATATTTATAATTTTAATTGTTGTTTACAAAAAATTATAAATTTAAAAAATACAGATTTTCCTTATTTTGATTATTTTGGAGATATAAAAAATGATTTAAATATAAAAATTGATAAATTATATAAAATATTTGAAATTAAAAATATAAACAAAAAAGAAAACACAGATTTTTTAAAATTATTAGGAGCTTTTAAAAATATTATTAATAATCAAAATATACTTACAAAAAAAACATTTGTTAAAAAAAATTTTGATTTCCGTATTAAAAACAGTGATTTATTTAAATCATTAGAAGATAAAAATAATATATATCAAAATGTTTTAGATAAAAGAAGAAGTTTTTTAAATGACAACTTCCATGATGATACTAAAGAAGATGGCATTGAAGAAGAGACTAAAACAGGAGCTGCTGATACTGCTGTTGCTACTGCTGCTGCTCCCCCTACGACTACGGCTGCTGTTGCTACTGCTGTTGCTGCTGCTGCTGATACTACTAAAGAAGATGACACTAAAGAAGATGACACTGAAGAAGATGACACTGAAGAAGAAACTACAAATATTTCACAAGATGGAAAAAAAATTATCTCTTTTTATGAACAAAAATTAAAAGTGTTATTAAAACTTTACAAAAATGAAAAAATTGAAGAAATGGATACAGAACTTAAATTTGAAAATTTGGATACAGACGAAGATGAAAAAATATTTAGAATAATTTTAATTGATAAAAAAATAGAAAGAAAAAGAAAAGAATTTTATTTATTTATTTATAACAAATTAGTTTTCATAATTAATTTAATTAAAAATAAGGGTATAATTGATATTGAAGATTATAAGATAACTAAAAAAAGTAAAATGAATTTCTTAGATACTAAGACAGAAAATTTAGAAGGTTCCGAAATTCTATATAATGATTCAAACAAAATTTGTTTTAAACGATTTAATAATAATAATGAAAAAAATGGTAGTTATGTTAGTCATATGTTTCCAAGAAATATTTCTTCTTGGGAAAGAACTGCTTATATAAATAAAAAAGTTAATTCTTTTAAAGAATTTTTTAAATTAGATTTTTATTTAAATAATAGAGATGGACCTGATGATGAACAAGAATTTGAATTAAAAATATTAACACAAAAAGAATCAAAAACTGCAGAAGAATTAAAATTAGAATTAAATAAATTATTTCAAGTTGGTGATAATAAGAAATTTAAAGACATATTTTATAAAATTGTTGGAAATGTTAAAAATTTTAAGCCAGGAGGAGGAAGAAGAGCCCCGGATGATTTTAAATTTCCATCATCATCAAATACTTTTGGAAATATAAGTAATTCCTATCTAAATTCTGAGGTTTATACATTTTTAAATAAAATACTTTTAATAAAAAATAAAGAAATAAATAAAATTCAAAATGATTATCTTACTGAAAAAAATGTTAAAAGATCATTAAATTTTGATTCATTAAGTGAAGAAGCTAAAATATTATATAATGCAAAAAGATCCTTACAACTTGGAAAATTAGGGGAAAATATTAATGAAAATCAAGAAACAAAAAAAAGTAATGATGAGGATTCAGAAATGGGAGATTATCCAGTTGAAGATAATTTTGACAAAAATTAAATTATTAATTTTTTTTTATTATTACTTAAAAGATTAAGATGTTGATTGAAATCTTCTTTTTTTATTTTATTATTTACAGGTATCTCTTTCCAATCTATATATATAATATTTGGTTCAAAATAAATTAATTTAAAACCTTTATCTCTTAATTTATTTAAAATAAAATCTGCACAATCTTTTACTTTAAATAATGGTTTTCCATATATATAAGAAGGTATTTTAAAAACACAAGAAGTATATAAATTATTTGATGCTATTTTTATCCTTTTTCCACATTTGTTCAAAATATAATTAAATGTTTTTAATCTAGTTTTATTTCTTAAATCTTTTTTTTTATTTAATTCATATATATTAATATTCATTATCTTTTTTAATTAAATATATTATTTTAAATTTTTTTTTAGTCGGCATTTTTTTTTTGTAGTTAATTTTTCATTTTCATTTTATTTTTTTAATATAATAATGAATTTAGAAAATTTATGTTTTTCAGGTGGAGGAATAAAAGGCATAGCATTTATAGGTTGTTTAAAAGCACTTGAAGAAAAAAATATTTTAAAAAATATTAAATCAATAATAGGTACATCAGCTGGTTCAATTATGGCATTATTTATAACCTTAGGTTATACTTCAAAACAATTAAAAGAATTATGTTTGAATATTAAGTTTAATAGTTTAATAGGTTCTATAAATGATTTAAATACATT
>Ga0115002_10002072_pt1 | contig 26528 bp, 23 predicted proteins | sample ArcticOcean_MG_C_8_FD_89576 | JGI IMG/M metagenome (GOLD analysis project Ga0115002, IMG submission 89576) | Marine microbial communities from western Arctic Ocean - ArcticOcean_MG_CB11_86 | ecosystem: Environmental > Aquatic > Marine > Oceanic | place: Arctic Ocean: Canada Basin | collected... | reverse complement strand
TTTTGTCGTGTGCTATGGTGAATTTTATAATACAGTGGCCGATAAAATGGGCACCTTCTATATTCTATATACCGGCGTCTCAGTATTCAACCTATATCGGTGTAATCAGGAGACGGGCGACCGATTTTATAAAGGCACCGCCAGCCATCATCAGCGTGGACCGGGATTTCAATTTCGAATCGCTCCACGGACCTGTCGGGCCGGCCATCATGACTATGCACCCAAATTATGGCAGGGGCATCGGTGCCATTCTGGTAAAGGTCAGGACACGCCAAATGTCTGAACTGCTGGCGCTACTCGAAGATAATTGGGGTCGTTTGCAGGTAACATGGCGGTAAAAATGTCAACGCGCACAATGGTTAAAAATAGGGAGGTTCTTTGTTATGGATGTTGAGCATCTCGATCTCGAACTCGTAGTCGACAAGCGCGCCCTCGTCGGTGAAGGGTCCTTGTGGGACCCGGACAGGCAGGTGTTGTACTGGGTAGATATCCTCAGTCACGAACTCTACGTCTACGACCCATCGTCCGGTCAGAACCGGACCATCCCGACCTGCCAGGCGGTTGGCACGGTGGTGCCCAGGAAGGGCGGCGGCGTCGCCCTCGCGCTCCACAACGGCTTTGCCGTCCTCGACCTCGACACCGAGAAGATCACGCCCATCGCGGATCCGGAACGCCAGATGCCGGCGAATCGATTCAACGATGGCAAGTGTGATCCCGCCGGCAGATTTTGGGCCGGTACCATGGATTTCTTTGGCGCCGCCGATTGTGGTGCCCTATATTGTCTCGACGTCGACCATTCGGTATCAAAGAAAGTCGAGCCGGTCACGATTTCCAATGGTATTGTCTGGTCAGCTGACCACCGCACGATGTACTACATCGACACGGCACTGGATACCGTCCGCGCTTACGACTACGACATCGATACGGGAAACATTTCGAACGTGCGGGTCGCCGTCGAACACCAGAACGGCGAAGGTCACTTCGACGGCATGTCGATAGATGAGGAGGGGATGCTCTGGATTGCTGTCTTCGGTGGCTGGGGCCTGCAGAGATATAACCCCGACAACGGTGAGCGCCTGCGTCACATCCGACTGCCCTTCGGACAGACGACGTCCTGTGCCTTCGGGGGTGAACACCTCGATGAGCTCTACGTAACCTCCGCGGTCTACGGCCTGGACGACGAAGCGTTCCAGGACCAGCCATTGGCGGGGTCGCTCATCAAGATCGATCCCGGCGTCAAGGGCGTTCCGGCATTTTCCTACGGCGGCTGAAGCCGCGCGCATTTAACAATTTCCTCCGCAGTCAGCATGCCGGAATGGCAACAAGGATAACATACCGGCTTCGTATGCATTGGGGCTACTGGATGTAACACGGCCACCACCACTTTGTCATAATGATAACCCTATGGAGCATTATTTCATGCCTATCACAGCCGACTATATCATTTCAATAAATGACCGCGAAGGATGCGAAGCCCGATCGGGTCGCGACGGATCAGTGGTCGCTACCGGCAACGAGGTCGCGTCTGTCATTCAGCGGGCCATAGACCGGTTGCCGGATGAAGGCGGGCGGATATACCTCGCGGCAGGCTGCTACTGGCTGGAGGAGACCATCTATCTTAGAGATAAGAACGGGGTCCATCTGGAAGGGGCGGCGCGGGGCATCACCTTCAGCGGCGGCGAAGAAGGCACGGTATTGCGATCGAAGAAGGCTATCGACCTCCTTGATATCCACGGCGACACCCGAAAGGTCACCGGGGTTACGGTCAGCCATCTCCATCTCATAGGAAGCGGCAAGGACAACGGAAAGGCCGGTATACGGGTACGTGGCGGCAGCGATCTGTTGTCCATACGAAACGTCGGTGCCAACTTCTGCGGCACCGGCTTTCACTTCGAAGGTGGCCACAGCAGTGGTACCCCCGGCGTCATAGATGCGGCTCAGGTGCAGTTCTGTGATCCTCAGGTCAACGGGGTCGGCATGCTAGTAGAACGCTGCCACTACGCCAAGATCATTGGCTGTGAATTCTCCGACTGCGACACCTACGGCCTCGTCATCACCTCCCCCGATGCGGGCCAAGCCCGAACGCAGGGGGTCAAAGTCAATACCGTCACCGCCGTTCGTAACGGCAAGGCGGGCGTTCTGATCGGTCCCAATACGGATGACACGACGATCACCGGCGGCAGCGACTTCGGTGGCAATAAAGAAGGGGGCGGCATTGTGGTGTCCAGCCAGGGTGGCAACGCCGGCCCCCGTAATGTCATCATCGGCGATGTACACGTCTATAATAATCACCAGGCAGGTATTCTGATCGACGGCGGCAGCCACGTCATCGTCCATGGCTGCATATGCTCCGTCCACGACCATGAGGTGGTGGAAGACGCCGGCCAGCAATACGGCATTTACATCAAAGAAAATTCGCAAGACGTCCTCGTCAACGGCAATATCACATACGGCAACAGCGAAAGAGGCATTTGCAACGAGACGCGTAAGGCTGTCATAGCGAATAATTCGGACAGCAGTAACGCGGATGTTTCAGGATCATAAATCCCCGGTGTCTTCATTCGCCTTCAGCCCGGCGCATCCATCCATAAGGAGCATATCTAATGGCCATACCCCCTGACGACCTGCACCAGGTCCCGCTACTCACTGAAAGTCAGATCGCACAGTTCAAACGTGACGGTATGCTTGTGTTGCCGGGGGTGCTCGACCTGGACCTTTGCCGGCAGGCACGGAACCAGATGTGGGGGGTCATTGCAGCTCACCGCCCCAGCATGAAGCGCGACGATCCTGCCACATGGCTTCCGTTTACTCAGGTAGAGGCGGACAGCTACCCGCGGGCCGAGGACGGCGGCGATCCGTACTTCTTCGGCAGCGGCCACCGGCTCTTCATTCGGAACGGAGCGGAAGAGTTGCTGTTGAACACGGCCCCACGTGCTTTGTGGAATGTGGCCGAGCAACTGCTAAGTAAGGGAGAAGTGGTGTGGCCGGCCGGTTTGGACGAATCGGGCGTGACCACTGGACCCTGCCTGCTGACAGAGGGTACCGTGAAAGGGATGGCGTCCCATTTGGGCGGGGAGCCCGAGCAGTGGACCGGCAAACCCACGGGTAAGTCCGAGCAACTGCGGCTGCCCAAAACCGGCCCCGTCTGGTCGACCGGACAGGGGGCCCGGGGTCTGTATTGCACGTTGCCGAACAGCCCGCCACCGGCAGAAAACTATCGCAGTGCCCACTCCGAGGCCATGTACGACACGCATTGGCGGCTTCAGATCGCCGCTTATATAGATGACCTGCCGCCCGATGCGGGTGGGCTGACCCTATGGCCGGGCAGTCATCAGCGAATATGGGACTACTGGACAGCCGTCCATCGCGATGCGCCGCCGCCCGATAGGGCCGAGGGTGTCCCTCCGTGGGACGGCTACACCGTTCCGCCACTCACAGATATCAAATCCGACACCAAACCTGTTGTCACCGAAGGACCGGTCGGCTCGGTGGTGCTGTGGCACGCGAATCTGATGCATATGGCCGGACAGAACACACGGAGCGACGTGATTCGTCAGGCCACGATCTATGCCTTTGCCAAGACGCCGTCGTCTGTCCCGGATGAGGTGGTCCTGGGCGATCCGAGGGGTGACCTGTGGCGGGACTGGTCAGACCAAGTGCGATCGATCGATACGGCAGAATAAAGGCGTGTAACGAATAATGAATCCGGACCGCAGGACATTGGCCAACGATAGACTGAATATCGCCCTGGCTTCCGATAAACCTATCGTCAAAAGATATAGAATGTGGAGGCCGGCGTGCCGGTGAAGATCCTCAAAGGCTGAACATCGGCGAGAAATGAGGGAAGAGAATAGGGTTACCAGGTAAGTAATCATTTGTTGCTCGTAAGTATGTGATATAAAATTCCACCAAATTAACTTTATCCAGCCAATAACTTGGTCCCAGAACTTTATGATTGCTTCCTTTCTCTCCTGGCCATAGAGAAAATGGGTGACTCAGATTTGCAAATGAGCCACCTTATTACAAGATAACGGTGTTTAAGACTATATCTAAGTACGTGCTCAGAAGTTATTCGATATAATACAGTTTGGTAGGCGCCCGCTCCTGCGGGCGATCCTGATCCAGGTGGTCTATATTAGATAATATATAATATCAGATTACTTTTGATCAGGTCCTTATTTGTGGTAATTCATAAGTACCGAGAAAGTAAGGAAGCCCATGAGCACCATCAAGATTGAAATTTCTCAGGAGATCTATACTCGGCTCGAAGAGCAAGCCAGACAAGTAGGAAAAATGCCCGAGGAGTTGGGACGCGAACGCCTGGAAACGTCAATACAGATTTGTAACGCAGGTGCCTCGTCAACAGTAAGAGAAGTTTTACATGCAAAAGGCCAGATGCGTCCATTGGGAGATTCGTTACGACGTAAGATCATTCCCGGTGTTACGCTCGATGAGGTACGTGAATCATTGAAACAAGCAGCCGGACTATCGTTAAGTGAAATAATCTCCACGCAACGGGGATAGAAATCGTGAGCGTGTATTATCTGGATGCCAGTGCGATCGTCAAACGCTATGCAGACGAAGACGGGAGCGACTGGATCCGTAAGTTAACCGATCCTCTTGCCGACCATGCCATATTGTTGGCTGAAATTACTTTGGCAGAGGTGGCAGCTGCTTTTAGCGCTAAAGCTCGCGCCCCTTGGCGGGCTTTCAGACATAGAGCGGACTCGTATCCTGAGTCGTTTTCTGCAAGACTGCGAGGAATACTTTGTACTTCTTGTTGTTGAGCGAGGCATTATCGATCAGGCCGTGGAGTTAACTCAGCAGCATCGTCTTCGCGGGTATGTCGCTGTTCAATTAGCCGCAGTATTGATGGCCCGTCAGGCTGATGGAAGAAGCAGATCAAACGGTACCTATATTTATTGCCGGTGACAAAGATCTTCTTTCTGCCGCGCAAGAAGAAGGGATGATTACAGAAAATCCTCTTGATCACATGGAATTTGAATAATAATCGGCTCAACCTTCTCCCACGATAAAATCGATTCGTTTAGGACTTAGGCCGCCCTGGTCGCAGCCTATCTTGCTGTATTCAATGATTAACGCCCATCGTGAAATTCGATGATGCAGGACCGGATCGAATCGTTCAGGCCGAAAGTGAAAGAAAAAGTCCAGAAGAAGTATAAATCTCATCATAGCTACACAAAACAAAGGAGTTTTTATCCATGAAAGATGCACATACTTTTTCGCGACGGGGTTTTATGAAAGGCGCTTTGCTGGGTGGTGTCGGCGCCATGACCTACAGTGCTCACGATGTAGCCGCTGCGCTCTTAGCCGGTAAAGAACCTGCCGACGTCCGTGGATGGGGTGTTGAGCCTGGGGTGGTCCGCATGGGCGGTAATGAGAACCCTTTGGGGCCGTCTCCCCGGGCCATTGAGGCGGTTGCTAAAAACCTGTTTGCAGTTAACCGTTACGGCAGTGAGAAAACCCCGGACCTGATCGCCGCCATTGGGCGACACCACGATATTGCCCTGCCGGAAGGCGATACAAGTACTTGGGAGGGGCGAAGAAAACTGGCGGAGATTACCCCCATCATGGTCACGAGCGGTTCCAGCCCGCTGCTGCATGTCATGGCGACGGAAGCCATGAAAGAGGGGGCCGAGATGATCCTTGCCCGGCCTGGTTATACAGACCCTGCAATGACCTGGACGAATTACCGTGAGGCAAAAGGGATGGACCTTAAAATTCGTCCGGCACGTCTGGATGAGGACTTCACCCACAACCTGGATATGATCTATAAAATGATCAACAGCAATACCACCATGGTTACGGTCACCAACCCGCATAATCCTACAGGTACGATGGTTGATCATGACCGTCTGGTGGATTTCGTCAACTCAGTACCTGCGCACGTCCTCTTGTTACTCGACGAAGCCTACATTCATTTCGCCCGGAACCCGGAATACAAAGATGCGGCTCACCTCGGCGTGGAAAAAGAGAATGTCGTCGTAGCCCGGACGTTCTCAAAAGGATACGGTCTGGCCGGCATGCGTATCGGTTACGGCATTATGCATCCTTCACTGGTCAAACGCTTGAAAGTTCATCAGCCGAGTTTTAATCCGCTGAGTTATCTTGGGGTCGTTGCAGCCGAAGCGGCCATCAACGACCATCAACATATCGAAAACAGCCGAAAATTGGCCCAGGAGGGTGAGGTCTATCTAACCAGGGAACTTAAAGCGCTGGGTATGGCACCGGTCCCCAGTCACGCCAACTTCATGTGGGTCAATCTCAATCGGGATGCCACCGAGATATCCAATGCTTTGAGCAAACACAATGTATTTATCTCCAATGGCAAACAACGATGGGGGATGGATAATTTTATAAGAGTGACCATGGGCACAAAGGAAGAAAACGAGGCCTTTATCTGGGCCATGCAACGGGTATTGTCATCAAATCTATAAAAATCAGGGTACAGGGATCAGTGCCTAGGCGGATGCGAACAGATGGGGTTGATATACTGCACGCTTGAAAAGCACAGCAATGCCCACCGCTTGCGTGAAGTACCGCAGCAAGCTACGGGGAGTCTTCAATTATCCTGGAGGCGGACTTCTATACTTGGATAATCACAAAGATGGGGTGGTAGTAGAAAGCATTAAAAAAGCGTTTCAGACGCTGCTGGTGTTGCGATTGGCGCCTGGGTGAAATTTCTCAACTCACCAGGTCAGTGATCCTTCATCCATGAGTGCAAACAGGGTGATATTGCACCCGACTGTTTCACCGAAATAGACTGTGCCAAAGCCGTTAAGCGTGTCCTTCGACCATTCGTATCCCTCGCTGCCACCCCCATGAAACCGATAGTCGTCCGGGCAGTCATGCTGCATGTAGGTCTGCCAGACGAGGTAGGCCTTTGCACTCTCCAGATACAAAGGATCACCGGTGACTTTCCACGCCAGATACTGGGCGTATGGCTCTTCAGGACGATTCCAGAGCAACTGGCCGTATCCTTCGTTCATCACGCCCTGGGCAAAACCGCCCGTGGAACGGAATTTCCGGCCTTTCCAGCGTGCCTTTGGCATGTAATGGCGTATACCAGTATCGGTCAAGGACTGCATGGCCATGTGCCAGTCCGCGCTCCAGCGGACAGCATCCAGAGCCGGCTCGTAGCCAGTCGCCCGAAACAAAACGGCGAACCCCCAGGTGGCGTATGCGGCTGAAGAAGAAGAAATGTTGCCCCTTACATCCCACTCACCCCCATACATCTTCCAGACACGCCCATTTAACCACTTTGCCATGGTGTAATCCGCACACCGGATGGCCGCATCACGGTAAAGCTCACGGCCCGTGATCTCGTACAGCCGTGCCCAGATCATGAGCGCACAGGCATTGCAGGCCAGATTCGATGCATATACCGGCTTGCCGCTCACATGGATGCGGCCAGCCCGCAGGTTGCCATCTGCCCGCTGCAATCCCATAAGAAAGGCCGCCGCCCCCTCGGATTTTTCCAGGAACAGGTCATCATCAAGCTGCACTGACATCTCCGCCAGCCAGTAACCGATCTTACCGGAATCGCAGATCCACAGGTCGGCCGATTTCTCGATGGAACCTACACCACCGAAGTGCTGCGTCTTGCGGGCTTCGTATGCCGCACGGGTTCTCGGACGGAACATCCAGAACGCGCCATCACAGGGCGTACCCGGATCGTCGATCTGCCACATCTCGTGTTTGATTCCGTTGAAGATCTTCCCGGCTCGTTCCGACGCCCATGCGTCACCAAAGCGTCTGCCGATCTCATGGAATGCCATGGCCTGCCAGAGGTCGAAGTTGCCACCCCAGTCGAGGGCCTGCCGTTCTTTCTGGATAAATGCATCGGGGCTGGCGCCCATGTACCAGCCCAGTTCCGTGTGCCCCCAGTCACCGTGGTCTTCCCAGAGACCAGGTGCTTGGCGAACCCCTTCGACCTGCTTATCTATGAACGCCTTCCAGGACCAGCGCGGCGGCAAAGCTTCCAATGGTTGTAGTTTTCGTACATAGTCGATGGCATCCCGGCAGAACAGGTTATCCGGATATAAAATGAGATAATGCTGCAATCGGTAGACCTTTATATCAGCGGTATCGATCCACCCTTCCTGTTCCACTTGATGCGGCGCCCGGTGAAACACCGTGTATACCGCGCCCGGTCCGGGTGTATGAAAGCCTTCTTTATTTCGTTCAAACCCGGTGGTGCTCCGAACAAAACCACCTCCGCCTCCGGATGGACGCCATCCTCCTTCACCCTGGTGTGTCAGAATCAGAAAGGACGCCGCTCCGGATCTCCATCCGTTATGCGTCAGGGTATTGACCACCCATTCGTAAAAGTCATCCTCCGGTGCCTCGGCCTGCCAGGCCCGTTGGTATCGCACCTGGGACGCTTCACGAGCGGTGAAGACCACCTCTTCCAGAATATGGCGGTCACCCTCTTCGATCGTCTGTCGACAGGCGACATCCCAGGCACCTGCTTTGAAGCGCCACATAATCTCGATCCGTCTGTCACTGCGGTATATCACCTCTGGTCTGCTGTGCGGCGAGGCATGGACGTCCGATCCGTCTCTGACGACGATGCCGCAAGCAGCGCCTTCTGGATCCCGGGCGAGGGTTTGCCAGCCGTCTACCGTCCTGCAATCGTATGCAGCGTTCCATAAACCACCACAGTAACGCCATACAACCCGGCACAGGCTATTGCCAAGGATAATTATATCGGCGCCTGACTCGTACATGCACGGATCGTTTACCGGTTCTTCTTGTGGTTTGATGTCAGACATTGAAACACTCATATGGAGAGATTATTTTCTCGATCTGGTGGGCGGTGGACCGAGGAATAGGGCCCAAAAACCATGACTTTCATTTCGTTTTATTGTATCCTGTCCATAAATGACCTGAGTTGAAAAAAACAATCGAGAAGTTAACAGCGCGGCGATCCCTATCATTGCCCATCAATCATCAGGAGAGCCAGAATGCCCCTACAGATGGAACCCATCACAGATGCGAGCGCCTGGACCGGTGAAGACCTTGCGCGTGATCAATCCTGGAAATTCACCTTGGCCACTCAGCAACAAGACGATCTCGGCAAAGCCCTTCAAAAAATAAACAAACGCGGCCTGCCATTTGCCGAATTGACCCGTGAAGATTTCCCATGGCCCAGCCTTCTGGATACCCTTCATAATCTACAAAGCCAAATCCGCGATGGCAGGGGGTTCGCCGTTCTTTCTGGCTTCCCCACAGCATCGTATGATTACCCCGATCTAGAAAAATTGTTCTGGGGGCTTTGCACACACCTCGGCACAGCCGTGACACAAAACCTGGAAGCAGGATTGATTCACTACGTCACTGATGGTAAATTGGCCCCACAAAAAGGCGCACGTATCCTTGGCTCACCTCTGCCAAGTGCGTTACACGTCGACCTCTCCGATTGTGCCAGTCTTTTCTGTGTCCGCCAGGCACCTGATGATCCCCTCAGCCTGGCCGCCAGCTCTATGACGGTTTATAATGAAATCCTTCGCCAACATCCCGAATATCTGGCCAGACTGTACGAAGGGTTTATCTGGAACAGAATCGAAACCTATCCCAAGGAAACCCCCTTCTCAAACTTCAAAGTACCCGCATTCAGCGCTGCGCAAGGTGTCGTATCGTGTCGCTTCCATCCCGGTTGGATTCGTGGCGGCATGAAAAAGGCAAACCAGGTTCTTACAGCCCGTGAAACCGAAATATTTGATTTTATCGCCGAAACAGCCGAAAAACACAGCTTCGCCTTTCCTTTACACGATGGGGATATTGCCTTCTTCAACAACTACACCGTATTTCACGGAAAAGAAGGGTACAAACCCATCGAAAACGAAGACCACAAACGCGTCCTCTTACGCATCTGGCTCGACTTGCCAAACGTGCGGCCATTCGCCGATGAAGCCACCGTTCGTTACGGCGTTGTTCGTCACGGAAAAATGGGCTGGACCGCCGCGGACGTTCTCGCAAACAATCACCTCACTCCCCACCGACGGCGGTCGGATGGTGTACCAGAGATCAGTTGAAATGTAATTACACCGGGGGATTTATAGCACAGGGGAGCGGATTTTACTTGTCGTTTGTAGGCACAGATGTAAGTGTAAAAGTTTTTAGGCCGTCTCCAATGATCCATGAGACCCCGTCCGGGCGTATATTTGCCGTGGATTTCCAATCTCCCGCTCTCCTCTTTATCTCTACCGACCATCAACGCTGGGACGCCATGGGGTTGCACAACCCGATCCTGTAGACACCTCCAGTTGTTGACGAGCGTCGAACACATCAAAATATCTCTGTCACATGCGGTATATCCGGGAACCAGACTGAGTCGATCACATATGCCACAGATACACCCAGCAGATAGCCTACGAGAATGCCCAGAAACAACGGCTGTGTTTTTCGGTACAGACTTACACCACCGAAGCGCATCACAAAGAACTTAATCAACCACGCGAGGAAAAAAGTAAACATATAGTTCGTGATCGGTGTGGCTGCGCCGACCACGAATCCTATAGGATTGAAGGGCCACCAGTAGAAAAAGACCCGTCCTGCCACGAGCAGCATATTGATAGCCGCTCCGGATAAGAGAAAGATGATTTCCAATTCGGAGATACGGGTGGCATTACGCATCCAGTTGATGATGAGATTATAGAATAGATTACCGGTATTGGTCAGATTGATATGCAGATTGTCCGCCCCCTGCGTGTATCCGGAGTAAATGACATACATGGTGGAGGTGACAACACTGAGGATAAAAGCCATACTGATCCACAGAACCAGCATACGCCGATTCGGCCAGATATACTCCCGCATCCAGGCCACATGAGAAAGGCCGACCATCGTAAAGGTACGCCAGTTGCGGGCAAACGCATTGGTCAGTCCGAGACCGGTCAGCGTCGCGCCAGTCATATTGGCTGATCCGACCATACCGACGGTAAAGCTATGGGCATTGATTGGAAGATCCAGATTGATCAGTCCCGCTTCGGCCACCACCCTGGCAATGCCGATATAAAAAACGTATAGAAAAAATAGAAATAGAACGGCGACGGGCAGGGTGAAACCGATCGCATACAGCCAGGCGATCAGATAGGCTACCCCGGCGATCAGGCCGAAGACCGCCGTACGGTAAGAAAAGAGCTCGTCCTCATCCCGCAATTTGGTCTCCCGGCCGAAGGCATGACGGAAGACTTGTTTCAAATGGTCCCGCGCCATCCAGAATCCCCAGAGTACGAACATAATCAGTCCTCCGCTGAATTGTATCGAAACAAGCCCGCCGGGCACAATAGCAGTAGAAGGGGCAGTGACGCCGAACTGGTTGAGCATACCGGTCTGGATGATACGGAAAAGTTGAAAAAACCAGACACTGAAGAGTATTTCCAGATTAACGAAGAACGAAAAGCAGAGTACATAGGGGGCTAAACGGATATTTACAGGCGGAAAGGTCGGATCGATGATCAGGCTCAGCGTCGGATTGATCGGAATTCGGGGTAAAATTTCCCAGAAAGCGATACAGTTCCATATCATGATCGCAAAGGTGAGTAAAAAACCTGTTTGAAAAATACGGTTACGGTATAAACGGGGTATGCTTGAACCGTCATCATCCGCCTCCATCAGGCGCAACACCACCTCCCCCATAGGAAAACGCAGCCGCTCATGTTCCACCCATTGTTTCCTCAGCATAACGATCAGGCAGGCCCCTACAAACAGGAGCACCCCCAACGCGGACAGCCACCAGAAGAGGGGCGTAAACCAGACAAGCCACGGAATGGATCTGCCGGAGGGCAGGCCGGCAAAGAAATCTGAAACCTCACCATTATCATTGGACAGAACCAGCCATTGCGGCAGGAATTCAAAGAAGCTCTCCGCCCACTGGTTTTCCGGACTGGCGAAATAATTGGGCGCGGTGATGAGGCTGATCAGATATCGGACCATACCCCAATCCGGCACCGTCGATGACATCAGTCCCATGCAAAAGATCGTAATCAACTCTGATGTGGTCAAAGCATGCGAGGTGCTTTTTAATCGCAACAGAAGGTTTGGAAAGAGAATCAGTAAGAGAAACGGTGCCAGCAGGCAAAGCGGTATCTGAGTACGAGTGATATAATGATAGTTCATCTGCCCGGAGGCATACTGTCCCCACAGGCTGACGAGTACGGAGAATATGAGGCCGATCAGGACCGTCCGCATCGTTATCGGTCTTGATCGGGACGCCGTTGTCTCTTTCGAGTATATATTCATTTGTCGAATAGGAGGTCTGATAGGCCGTTATGAGATAAGTCGTTTTTGGTCATGTACATGGGGTTGTCGAGGAAATCGTTCGCAGCCGATGGTCAGGAAGTGCTTACCATGGCCGCGTAGGTTATGTTATCCGAAAGCCTCCGAAAACACGTCTTCATTGAAACCGACCAGGATCGTATTGCCGACACGAATCGTCGGTGCGCGAAGATTTCCGGTTGGACCGAGCATGGCTTCGATGAGCTCGTCGTCTATGGGTACGGCAACTGAAAACTCGTCGACCTTCTTGCCTTTGGCCGCGACCATCCTTGTTACGGTCTCCAGCAGGTTTCTCGCATCTTCGGCCTGTAATTTTCTGCTTGCCGGTATAGGTTCAACAATTTCTATATTATTAGCCTCCAGAAACCTGGACGCTTTGTCACAGCTGCTTCAGCCCTTACGGTTGTAATACCAGAGCACTTTTTTCGACTTCATGATATCATCCTCCTGTCTGTTCGCGCCGACACGTCGGCGAGTAAATAGCAGCGATATAGGTCTGGGGATACAGCGCCTGCTTTAAATGGCCTTTCTTTATGATCTCGACGCCTGCAGCAGCTGATCGACGGCGCGGACCAGATTCTCGAAAGGCTCATCCGTACTTGGGGCGCGACGGAGCTGCCCCTGCCGATCGATTAAAAAATTGGACGGATATCGGGCGGTGGTGCCGAAGGTATCGGGTATATTACCTTCGTTCGTCAGCAGCGGATAGCTAACCGGCAAATCCTTTGCAAATTGCTGCTGCAGTTCCGGGTCTTCGACGGAAAACCCCAAAACAACCAGCCCGTCTTCTGCGCGCTCTTTGTACAGTTGATCAAGGGCCGGCATTTCCTTTTTGCAGGGGCCACACCAGGTCGCCCAGATGTTAAGCAGCACCACTTGACCTCGGTAGTCGGAAAGGCGGTGGACGTTACCGTTAAGGTCCACCGCGTCCATTTCAGGTGCAGGAACACCGTCTAAAGCAAGATTTTCCGCTTGCCTGGCTCGTGAAATCGCACCATTGATGGGGACGTAGACCATAGCCAGGGATAGGATCGCAATGACCATGCCCACTTTTGAGGGTGTGGTGAAACGTGCTTTCGCTCTATCGCTCAGAGCGAGAACGACTGTACCGATAAACGGTAGTGCCATCGCCACCGAAGTCATAGATAAACGAAACACAAAATCAGCATCGAGATTCTCGCTGGTACGCGTGAGCAGCAGATAGGTTCCTGCCCCCAAAACAGCAGCTAAAATCGGTGATGATACACCAAAGATAAAAGTCCGATATTTTCCGATTTTGCTCATGGATCATTACTCCATTTACAGTTTTTCGGCCCTTTTCAGGGTGTCTAATCTATACCAAACATTCCCATTTGGCATTCGGGTATTGTTGAACGCGCCCAGGTCGATCTGAGCGTTAGGGATCAGAACCTCTTTCTTTGCTCATGGGCTCATGAAACAGGTGGGAAACTATTAATAAACCAGCCAGCAAGATTTGTCAAGAAAGCTGTAGACACTCTTTAACTGAGATTATACTGGAAGCAGCGAAACCTCAAGCAGATGCTTTAACTTTATTTATTTGGTATAGTGCACGACAAAGATCCGATGTTTGGCCATCGTCATCCCGGCGAAAGCCGGGAACCAGTGTCTTCTCCCCCGCACATTAAAGACGCTGGCCCCCGGCTTTCGCCGGGGAGACGACATTTTTGTCGTATACTGTGGTAATAGGTTAAAACTATGATTGTTGTAGAAAAGAAAGTTGTCAAAGTACACGACAAAAGCTGTTTTCTGCTTTATTATCCCATATGATCGTAGGTCTTTCCCGCTTAAAGCCCGCGGGGACGACAACCTTTTAACTTTTGTTGTGTACTATGACTATTTTGGGTTCATTCTACAGAATGGATGCGAATAGGCGCGTTGCCCCTTGCTCCTTTAAAATGTGGACGACGGGGTAAGAGATAAGGTGAAATACACATGAGAATCGTGAAATTAGAAACATTCCTCGCCAACGCCGGGTTGCGCAACTATCTCTTTGTTCAACTTACAACGGACGATGGATTGACCGGCTTGGGGGAGGCCACGCTGGAGTGGCAGGAGCAGACCGTTCAGACGCTACTCCACGAGTGGGTTGAGGACCGGGTTCTGGGTGTAGATCCTGCCGACGTGGTATCCTTTACAGATGACCTGATTCGCGATCAGTATCAGGGGGGCTCGACAGTCATGACGGCCATCAGCGGCGTAGAAATTGCCATGTGGGACCTCCTCGGCAAAGCGGCGGGACAACCCATCTATCAACTGCTTGGTGGACAGGCCCGTGAACATCTGTTTACGTATGCGAACGGTTGGTACGGCGGCGCCCGTACACCGGAAGCCTATGCCCTGAAAGCCCGCGAGGTTAAAGCACGGGGATACCGGGGCCTCAAGATCGATCCATTTGGCGCGGCCTGGAAGCATCTGTCCATCGAGGAGATGGACGGCGCCGTGGCCCTTGTTGCTGCGGTCCGTCAGGCAGTGGGAGAACACGTCGATGTGCTTATCGAAGGTCATGGTCGCCTGTCGGTTGAGCATGCCATCGAAGTAGGCCAACGGCTAGCGCCCTATCACCCCTCATTTTTCGAGGAGCCGGTCACACCACACAGCCTTGATCAACTGCTCGAAGTGAAAAATGCGCTCTCCTATCCAATCGCCGCTGGAGAACGGCTTTATATGCTTGAAGAGTTTGAACGGTGTATTGACATCGGGGCTGCGGATATCCTGCAACCGGACCTGGCGCACTGCGGTGGTTTACATATCGGGCAGCGTATCGCATCCCTGTGCAGGCCACACGCCATCCGTCTATCCCCCCATTGCTCTATCGGGCCGGTGGCCCTTTGTGCCGCCTTACATTTCGGTTGGGCGACCCCCGAGGTCTGGATGCAGGAAAGTTTCGCCGTTTATGATGTCCCCTGGCGCGCCGAACTGGTGCAGGGCTGGGACCTGGAGAAGGATGGCCAATTCATGTTGCCGGATAAACCCGGATTGGGGATCGAGATTAATCTGGAGGCCTGTATTCGTCACCCATATCAGAAGCACGCCTTCCCCTCGCTATGGGATCGGCAATGGCTGGAGGAGTTTACTAAAGGAGGCGGATGACGGTTTTTGATCTGGTCATTCTTGTTTATTTAAAAGGGTAAGATAGCTGGATTACCTATATTGATCATGCCGGTTCCAGCCTGGATATTGCGCTTCCAGCGCCACAAGGGTCTGCTCGGTGTAGTAGGGGTGTCCGGCAGGTGGGAAACGGAAGAGTTCACGCTCTCCAGCGGTGATGGATCCGATGAATGCCCGAAAATGCTCATTGCTACCGACATCCGTATAGTGCGCCGCCCCCTCCCAATAGTGATCCGCCCGACCAAATGCAAACTTCCATACATATCGCTCCCCCTCACGCCGAGTATAATCACTGGTGGCGTGCCGTGTGTAGTTGTGAAATATGCACACCGACCCGGCAGGCGCGACCATGGTCTCTGCTTTACTCAGATCAAGCCCATCATCATTGGCGATGAAAATGGTCGGTGCTTGATCGGCCGCAACATTTTCAAGATAGAACCAGAAATTAAGCTGGGCGTGGGTATGATCCGTTGCCGTAGGCGGCAACAGGGAGTTATTGCCGTTGTCAATATGGCCCTCATCCCGCCCGCCCTGGAACCCAGGATACCGAACGAGCGCCAGGCCCGGTCGATAGTGGATATGTTTTGTTCCAAGCCAACGTCGGGCAAACCGAATAGCATCCGTATTAAGGATAGCATGATTCAGGCACTGTTCCGGATAAGGGAAATAGCACGCATCTGGGCGGGCAACTTGTGCGTTGTCTTTTATCTCTTCCCACGGCGGCAGCAAACGCCCCACGGCGGCAGCCATCTCGGCACATGGCCCTTCCGGCAGGAATCTGTGGATAATGACATAGCCTTTATTCAAAAGTGTGTCGAAGTGGATATCGGTAAGTCTAATGGACATGGTCCTTATCCTTTTATGACCCTCACATCGCTTTCCAACCGCCGTCGATGGTCAGCACGGTGCCCGTGACCCAACGGGCTTCATCGGTCGTTAGATAAAGCACCGCCTGGGCTATCTCTTCCGGTTTACCGAAGCGTGCCAACGGAATCCGCGAGATTAACGTTTGATCTTGCTGGGCACTTTCCGTCATCTTTGTTGCCACCCAGCCGGGTGCCACGGCATTGACTCTGATGCCGTACGGGGCACATTCAAGGGAAACGACCCTGGTTAGCTGTTCGATGCCCGCTTTGGAGGCGCTGTAGGCGCCCGTATCAGCCATACCCGATTGCCCCAGGATGGAACTCATCGTGATGATCACGCCGGCCTTCTGTTCTTGCATGACCGGAAGGGCCGCCCGGACACAGAGAAAGGTGCCCTTCAAATTGGTATCCATGGTCCGGTCCCACAAGGCTTCGGAGGTCTCGGTGACACTGGCTTTCTCGCCCGATCCGGCATTGGTGAAGAGAATATCGAGCCGCCCGTAAGCCGACATGGTCTCTGATACCAGATTTTCGCAGTGTGCGGCCTCGGCCACATCGCCGGCTATGGCCATAGCTGTTCCACCGCCCGCCTTGATATCCTCAACGACATGCTGTAGCGGTTCTGGTCGCCTTCCGGTAAGACACACCCGAGCCCCTTCAGAAGCAAATAATTTTGCCGTAGCTGTTCCTATCCCTGTCCCGGCACCAGTGATGATCGCCGTTTTATTTAATAACTTCATAATTAGATCCATTTATCCTGCTGATCTTCATGCTGAAACCGCCTCATTCGTCATCAGCGGCGGATGCCCTTTTACACTGATACGCCACACCAACCGCCGATCATGGGTCCCTTCTGCGGGCTTGAGCGTCGTGGCTTTGTGCAAAGTTGAATACGTGTCCCAAGCGCCTAGATCACCAGGATGGTAATCAATATTGGCGATAAACTGCGGTTGTAACGCATGTACCTTGAGTTCATCCAGCAGGCTGATCGCTTCATCATCCGGCATGCCGACGATACCGAAGGAACTGCCAGCGACCCCGTAAAGCGCTTTACGGCCCGTGAACGGATGGGCTTTTACGAGGGGGTGGAAGACGTTTTGTATCTGTGCCTTCTGATGGCCCTGCAATTTTTCCGCCGAGGTGGTTGAATCTTCAATCATGTCGTCCCTGTTCCCATAATGGTGAAGGACAGTCAACGCGTCGATCTGTTTCTTCATCGTATCAGACAGAGCATCGTAAGCCGCTCGCGAGTCACAGAAATAAGTCGGACACCCGCCTTCCGGCCATTCATGGCCGTATACGATGGTCGCACTGTTACCCGGATCTTCATACGCCACATCGGTATGCCAGAATGACGCCCCATGATATCCGCCGATAGGTTTGCCGTCCTCAAAAATATTGGATAGATTCAGGATGGCGGGATGGTCTTTTAAACGCAAATGGTCAATTAGGTGGTGATGAAGTTGGCCGAACTGACCGACTAACCACTCATATCGTTCGAGGTCGAGACGTTGATCGCGAATGATTATGATAGCATGGTTATAAAAATGCTGTATGACGGTTCGTATGTCGTCATCCGATACGGGACCGGAGAAATCTACACCCGTGATCTCAGCGCCAAAAGGCTGGTTAGACAATGGTATGGCTTCTATCATATCCGGCTCCTAATTGCTGATTTTTGAATGATGAGATATGGGCAAAATATGCTCCGGCCGGATGTGATAGGCAAGTATTAAAAGAGGGTGCGGCCATTATGCCGGTCTTGACGCCGACGGAGATGGTCCTGACCGATGGGATGGCGCGGCCTGTGCGGTTCATCTGAGCGTCATCATGACAGAGGCTACCCCGACGGCCTTTGCCCTCCACGCAGCACGGTCCAATCGGTTCAACCCGAGCACGCCGATCTCTTACGAGATACCGCAACGCCGTTGATGTCCTGATGGCCCAATAGCCGCGAAATGTGGTTAACCTGGAGGTGTTCCCCGAATTCCGTTGCGTAAGGGCGGTCAGCATGAATAAGTACTTGAGTTTTAATCATAACCTAAAGTGTCCGCCGACTAACATTAGAGAATGCAAATCACTAAGTGCCTCCTGCCCAAATGTCTGCCCCCTCTTCCGTCGTATTGGATAAGCCAATGTCTTACTGGATTTGAATGAGTAACAACAAAAGTAAAATTGACATCATGGATCGCGTCCGTATATTATCAGGGTGGGTTCTGATTAATCTACATTGTATCGGAGGCTTTGCATTGAAATGGAAATATGTTGTTGTTCTGATTGTTTTCGTTGGCTGTAAATCATCGGTTCCCACCAATTCAATGCCTGCCCCAGTATCTTCATCAACACCGACTTTAACCAATGCGAATATTGTGGTTACTGGCACCCAGGTCATCACGACAAGCCTCGGTAAGCCTGGTATCCGTCTTACCGTAAAAAAATGGGTGAACTTGCGGCCTATAACGTGCTCGTAAGGATTGAAGCGATCAATAACAACACGATTATCGACACGCCGCGCCCGTCTTCTACCATTATCGGTGATATCGCGCCAGAGCAACTGGTGGTGGATAATGCGGAGTTTTCTAATCTGTCGACCCGTAGTGATTATACCAGCACAACTACAGATATCAGTTTTCTGAGCAGGCACTGATAACTGAATTTTATGGATAACGACTTTAAAGTGTTTCCATAAGTCCCTTTAACTTTTTTAAAAAGTTTGCATTTCCGCTCGGGAAGCTAAACCCGTACTATGGACAATCACATAATAGAATCAACAAAGGAAAGATATTTAGTCTATAGTTAACAATTAGTTGAATAATACTTGACAAAAAAGTCAGGTTTGTTGTTTATTATGGGTGAAAGTTCAAATACATGACCGGTGTAACGATACGATACGTCTGCGATTTATGCATGTTTTCGGATAGAGCCTGACAACGCACGACCTTCTACAAGGAGCAATACCATGGAGTTTCCTATGGCGCAGCAACCCACCTATGATCCTGCGGCTGTACAGCCTATGCGTGATGAATTGATTATGGCCGGTCTGGAAGATTTAACCACACCAGAGGATGTTGACCGTCTACTGAGTCAAAATAATGATGAGACGGTTCTGGTTATGATTAACTCTGTCTGTGGCTGTGCCGCAGGCAGTGCCAGACCAGGCGTGACTCTGGCGTTACAGAATGGTGTGATTCCTGATCGCCTGGGCGCCGTGTTTGCCGGTCAGGATAAGGCAGCTGTTGCTCATTTACGTGATCAGTATCTAAATGAGTTTCAACCTTCGTCTCCTTTTGTCGCATTAATAAAAAACGGCAAGGCCCTCTGTGCTCTGCAACGTACGGATATTGAAGGCAGATCCGCAGATGACATATCCCAGGCATTAATCGCCGCTTTTGACAAGGAATGTAAGAACGAGGGACCCTCCATTAGTCCTGAAAATTATGAAGAACTCGCACATGCCGTTGCCTGTGGTTCAAAAATACCGATGTTCGGTGGGTAGATAATAATCTGCGGTAGGGAAAGATGCTCTGAATGGACGCCTTGGTGAGGGAAAAATGACAGGTCCACAAAATCAGAATATGAAGGATGACGATTCTCTAGATCTTTATTTACATGAAATCGGTGAAACAGATCTGTTAACAGCAAAAGAAGAAGTCGCTCTCGCACAGCGTATCCGGGCGGGTGATGAGGAAGCCCTTGAGGGACTGGTTAAGGCGAACCTCAAATTTGTGGTCTCAATCGCTAAAAAGTATCAGAATCGAGGGTTGTCTTTATCCGACTTAATTAGCGAAGGAAATATCGGACTGATGACAGCAGCCCGGCGTTTTGATGAAACTAAGGGATTTAAATTTATCTCCTATGCTGTCTGGTGGATCCGTCAGGCCATTTTAAGTGGCATGGCTAATCAGGGGCGATTGATTCGTCTGCCGCTTAATAAAGTGGAAGAAATTCACAAGATAAAGCGCAGTAACAAACAGCTGGAGATGATGCGTGGCAGTGAAGATAAGTTAGCAGAGGGAATGGAAAGCCCGCAGGCGTTACCTGATTGGGCAAGTCTACCGTCCTCCCTGGATGCTCCCATTGGTGATTCCCAAAGTTTTAGCCGGATGGATCTATTGAAGGATCAGGACAGCCCCATGCCCGATGAAGTGGCCATGGCGGATGCCCTGAAACAGGAAATCGGACGTGCTATAGCGAGTTTGACCCCGCGGGAAAGTGAAATTATGAATCTGTATTACGGTTTAGACTCAAATCGGACCTACACCCTGGATGAGATCGGGAAGCGATTTGGCTTGACCCGGGAACGTATCCGTCAGATTAAGGAAAAAGCCATCAATAAACTCAGGCATACATCACGGAGTCAGCGGTTGGCCCCCTACCTTGAGTAATCCAGTCATGAAATATGCAGGTTTGAATAATGGCTTTCCAACCAGGTGAACCGCGTGGTCGGAAAGCCAGCTGTTAATTGGCCCGGTGTATCTTTCGTACACCGGGCCTTTCTCTTTGATGCCACGGGCGTAGGTACCCAGAGTCAAACCCCAATGTGGCCATTGTTGTCAGCCTGAAGGATTACCAAGGCAATCGGTAGGCTTTTCTTTTGAAAAGCCTGGCCGCAATGCCGTAGTGGTATCCCAGGAACGCACCGAAGAATACAATACCGCTGATGAGAAGGCCCTGAACCTTGGAAACAGCCAGTGAACAATCTTAAAAAGTGTATGGAGCGGTGTGTACAGTAAAAGGGCTTGAAGACCAATAGATATGACCACGGAGAACCATATCCATTTGTTTGAAAGCAGGGGTACGTGATATCCCGTTCTGATAATAAAGACAAGAATGAGTTCATAAAGCACGACAAAATTAAATACCATGGCCTGTCCCAATCACTCGGCCCCATCTATATCACCCTGGCCTCCGTTATATCCGAAATAGCATAAGGGCGATAATGGTCCCTGCAACCCTCAGGAAGCCGATTAAGGTCAGGTGAGGCAGTGACAGGCTACTTTCGTCGGCTGATTTAGGCGGTCGGGATATGATGTGCCGGCCGCAGGGATCTACACTGTAAGCCAGGGCAGCCGCCCCGTCGGTGACCATATTGATCCATAAGAGTAGATGGCTGTCAAGGGTAGGTTGAGACAATACAGGACAGCAAGCAGGACGATCAGTACCTCGCCAAGGTTCCCGTGTTCAGACAGGGTCACCTCTTGACCACCACCCATGGCATATCTACATCGCTTCAATATTTGGTCCGGTACCCCTTTGGTGTGTACCCACAGGCCGTTGGAATCCTCCACAAGTACACCATCAAATTTCGATCAGAATCGAAGGGAAGTTCATCGATCCTGACGGCCTCACCTCACAGCCAGCCTTATTGCACTGACCAGTAGAGCGACTTCTGTTGGGTCCCCCACAATGGTCCATTCCTCTCCAGTTCTGCTATACACCGCATTGTTGCAGGTCGTAACAATCTGAAATAAGAACAACCCGATCGGATGAGACAGAGCACCCTCCCGGGTGACCCCGCTGCCTGTGACCTCGGCCTCACCATCGGGTGTCCAGCCGCGCCGTACGGTCATCCGGATTTTCGTCATCGTTCCTGTTTTGTCTGTGTAGATTATGTCACAACTACCCAGGGTTTCCACGGAGGAGAGTTTTCTGACGAGTGCCTTTTTGTTGAGCAGACGTTTCACACCAACACTTAAGGCGATAGTCACTACGGTAGGCATGGCGTTGGTACAGTTGCAACAGCCAGGCGGAGGGCAATAAACGCAAAGGCGATGAAGGCGTTACCCGTCACACTTCCATCTGCCCTGTAAGCTTTTAATACAGAGGCGATGAAAATAAAAGTACAGATGCTGCTGATCCAATAGCCTGGTTTACTGCCAAAACGGTCCAATCGTTTCTAGAGGGGCGTCTGTTATTCATTGGTCTCCTTGATTAATCGGGTAATTCTACCAATCTCAGTCTTCATTCCGGTCGCAACGGTTACAGCCGATGCATGTCCCGTTACGACAACTGTCGATGCAAAAAGCATGTTATTCTGTGGACCAATTTGAACCGCCCCTTTGACAGGTGCCGTATGTTTATCTACGGGCACGCTCCCCCGGTAAGGGTCGCTTCTTTAACTTTCAAACGAACCGCCTCGATAATCTTTGCGTCAGCAGGTACTTTATCCCCGTCTTCGAGAAAAAAAATATCTCCTGGCACAAGTTATCGAGCAACGAGGGCTTTTATTTCTCCGGCTCGAAACACTCTGGTTTGTATTGACGTCAGGTTTTCAATGCTTTGAGAGAGAGGCCTGTTGAAAGTTCCTGGAAAAATCCCCTAAAGGCGTTGGTCAGTGAGATGGCCACTGCGAAGAGGAGAATATAGATGATAAAACCTTTAAACTGGCTGAAAAAATTTGGAGGGGGTTGACATCTGTTCGGGTCTGAAGCTCATTAAGACCGAAAGAGGCGCGTCGGGTCAGCACCTCCTCATCCGTAAGGCCTGGTTCTGGCGTGTTGAGTTCTGCAAGGACTGGGACGACGGATTCATTATAATAATCCATATTCATAGCATAAGACGATTAGGTCAGGTGGCAACACGCCACGATATTTTCTTCTTCGGCAGAAGGTATCAACCCTTCGGCCGTAAACCGGCCCGTGGACAGAAGGCTTGATGATGACCTCGTCGTAGTCGATGTACAGGATCTACTCTATCATTCAGGAGCAAGATTATGGTGTCCCCACAGAAAAAACGTCCCTTTCCAGCCCTTACTCCCGCTCAGCGGTATCACTTTGAGGTCCACGGCTATGTAATTATTCCTGAGGTTTTCACACCAGCCGAGTGTGAAGCGATGAAGGCGGATCTTCAACGACTGAAAGCCGATATCCTGGGCATTGATGACACGAAAGCTCAGGTTGTCGAACATGCATATTTCGATAGAAATGAACCACACCACCACTATATTGGTGCCATCGGTCAAGCATGGTCTTACCCGGCGATTATTGACTATATTACCCACCCGCGCATTGTCGGTATGGCAGAGGAAGTGTCCGGCGGTAAAGTCCATATCCTGGAAGCTAATGCGCATATTAATCGAATAAGTCCAGACTGGGAGACAGATGCCAACGGTTTGCCTCTTTTCGGTTTTCATCGCGGATTGCCCGTTCGAGAAGGGAGTCAATATCAAAATGGCCTGGTGCATTCCAATTTTATAAAGGTCCTGACGAATTTAACCGACCTGGGGCTCGACGATGGTGGTACAGTGGTCATTCCCGGCAGTCATAAAATCGATGTTGACGATCAGACGATTATTGAAGCTGCCTATCAGGATCGGTCTCTAATCCATCAGGTCGTGGCACCTGCCGGATCGAGCCTCCTGTTTACCGAAGCCCTTATACACGCTACGGGGCGGATAACCAGCGATAATGAACGGGCCATTATCATATGCGGGTATGGGACCTCCTTCTTCCCATGGCAGTTCATGGAAAGCCACCGGTCAGACTTTCGTTTCGAATCTGATTTTTCAGCCAGCATACCCGAACCCCTGCGCCATTTGTATATCAGTGAGGGATATATCCAGCGAGAATCACGCTATCGATCCCTGGCAGAGGCGGTTGATCCGGTCGTATATCCGCCTGTATCCTGGCCTGCTCTGGATCAGCGTAGAAAAACATGATGGCCAGATGAGCGATGATATACAGAGGCTCATATGGTGTGGTCAGGCGACGTTTTCTTCTTGCATACAGCTGAAATCTTCGGTCCGTTTACGCGTACCGGTGATATGGAAATCCAGTGAGTTTACTTCGAGTGCCTGCAAGATGCTCTGTTCCAGGGCGGTGTAGGTTCCCTGTGGTCGGTTGAACTGCATGGGCTCATTCAGCGAGACCACTTTGTTATTCATAAAGCGGATCCGACCAGAGGGATTCTGAGAGGCGGCGTGTAGCATAAAAGGGTGCAGAATAATGACGTCGCCCGTTTCGGCTGTTAATTCCCGGAAATCTTTGCATTCGTGAATCAGACGTCCCCAACCGTTGGTATGGGACAGACCTTCCGGGTGGGCCAGCAGTTCTTTACAGATTAGCGGTACAGAGTCAGGGGCGTAGAAAGTCCCGCCATATTTTGGTTTAATATCGCGCCAGATCACCAGACAAAGGAGCGCTTGTTCTGGACTGTCAAGAAAATGGCGAAAAAACCAACCGTCCTTGTGCCAGCCGGTGGAATCGGCCGATGGCCCTTTCCACGGTTCATCCGCCCCGTTATTAACGTTGAGGTTGAAACTGTTGTTAAAATGTTTTGTCCGCTCATCGATCCGGTCTTCTCCACCCAGCAGCTCGCATATAGCATCCCAGGCCATCGGTGAAGCTTCGAGCATGGGGATGGTCCGTGTCCGCTCCGAGAACCCGTTGGCATCGTCCGGGAGATTATTCGGATCGGATTCATCAACACCTGTCCGGGTAAAATAGTCCTGGACCCATGCCTCACACAGCTGTTTCGGCAGGGCGCCTTTAAGATGGACCATGTAGTTTTTAAGGAATTCCTCTCTGATATTCATAACAGATGTTCTCCTCACTTCAAGCGAAGTTTCATGATAGGACGAACCGTCCTGGTTGCCTGGCTGCCATTTTCCAAGGATACATTTCAGCACTGTTCAGACATAAGCCGAAATGAAATGAAGCGCATTATTAAATTGACCTGTCAATAATTTTTTTGACCCGCGAACCCCTTTGTGTATTTTAATAACCGTTTAAAGTACCTGAAAGAACGAGAGAACAGTTTACGGGAAAACCATCGCCAGGGAACCAGAAAAATAAGGAGCATTGGATGTCCAAACTGACCGACGCCCACATCGAAGAACTTGATCAGGAAGGGTTTATTATCGTACCGGACTATATCTCCGGACCTGAACTGGAAAAATTGCAGGCGGCTCAGCGTCGTGTTTTGCCGTCCTGGGAAGACATCAAAGATGATCCACCCCAGGATCAGACGGGAAACAGCCGGTTGGTCTGCTTTCCCCATGAAGAAATGGAACTCTACAAGGCCGCCATGGACAAGGAGAGCGTGGCCTTTGCCCGAAAATGGTTGAAGACGGAGGCGATCCATATGCGCGTCGGGTGCTTAATCGCCCGATACCCTGGCCACACAGGGGGTGGTACCGGTTTTGATGATTCTGGATTACATATTGATAACGGCAATAATTCTCTTCTGCCGATGAGTGAGGATCTGAGGGAATTTGGTCAGATTGGCTTCTGGATGCATCTGGAGGATGTTGGTGAAGACCAGGCCCCCCTTCGACTGATTCCAAAAAAGTATGGCAATGATATGACCAAATGCGTGCCCCTCGTGTGCAAGGGTGGAACCCTCTGTGTTTTCACAAACTTCTCTTACCATAGTGCCAGCGCCTACACACGTAAGGACGGTCAGCGTTTTACCTGGGGGCACAGTTTTGGTCGGGCGGATCATTACTGGGAAGGCTTTAAGCATTATACCCATCTGGGGAAAGGGTCGCCTGTATTTCAGCAATTTATCGGGGAACTATCGGCTGAACAGCGTGAGCTCTGGCGTTTCCCACCGGTCGGCCATCCCTACTACACTGAACAGACCCTGGCTTTACTGGAAGAGCAATATCCTGGCTGGGATTCAGAGGCATACCGTGGTTAACGCCTTCCAAATCGATACCTGAAAGATTATCGGCACCCAGCAATATATACGAGGAGTAAGCATGTACACGGTTTCAGGCCAGGGTAGTGAGCGGGCAACAAGTGACAGTGGTAAGATCATCACCTTCAACGGTCGCACCCATGTCTCTTATCAGGATGTGGGTCGTGAGGGTTACTTCAACCGGGTGCGTACATTCTACCACGATACGGGGACATGGAGTGATCCGGTGACTCTGGATATAGGGGTCGATAACCATGCCCGTGCCGTCCTTGCCATGGCGCCAGATGGCACGCTTCACGCTGCCCTTGGTGGGCATGCCTCCGCCGTCCGCTGGTGCCACTCCGTAGCACCGAATGATATTACCACGTGGACCGAGCCACAACCCGTGGGTGTCGGGACCTATCCCATATTCATGTGCGGTCCCGATGGCACCGTATACCTTACACTCCGTGGTCAGGGTGCCGAGCGCGAAGACCGTGGGGTCGATCTATACAGGCGTCCACCTGGCGGTGAATGGGAACCCCCGGTTCGTGTTGTGCAACTCGCCGAGGAGTATGGGCAGGCCTACGCGGGCTTTCACATGCAGATGGA
>Ga0115002_10002070_pt1 | contig 26543 bp, 27 predicted proteins | sample ArcticOcean_MG_C_8_FD_89576 | JGI IMG/M metagenome (GOLD analysis project Ga0115002, IMG submission 89576) | Marine microbial communities from western Arctic Ocean - ArcticOcean_MG_CB11_86 | ecosystem: Environmental > Aquatic > Marine > Oceanic | place: Arctic Ocean: Canada Basin | collected... | reverse complement strand
GCCGTAAGCGAGCTCGACCGCAATCTCGCGCACGGCTTTCGCGGCGCGATGATCAACCTCGGCGCCCCGGTGGGCCGCCCGGCTTATCGCGATTCCATTTACGATTCATTCTGGGCCCGCGCGGCCGAAGCCGAGACGCCAATCACCTTGCTTTCGGGCAGCGGCGGCTTCGATGATCCCTTCCACTTCGCGACCGATGCCGAGCGCGCCGAAGGTCCCGGCGTGCTTCTTTCCGGTTACAACGAAATCATGGTGGTGCTCGCCAATGACTTTATCTTCGGCGGTATTCTCGATCGCTTCGCGGCATTGAAGCTGGTGTGCAGCGAATTCTAGATCTCCTGGATCCCGTATTTCATGTTTCGCCTCGAGCAGATGCAGGATGCGATGGCGCATCGTTTGCGGCTGGGCCGTGTTACCGAGCGGGCGCCCGACTACATGCGCCACCGTGTCTGGCACGGGGTGATTGACGACCGCCACGCCAGCCTCACAATTCCGACCGTGGGTGCGAGCCAGGTTTTGTGGGGGTCGGACTATCCCCACGTGCGCTCGATCACGACCGACACCCCCGGCGTCCTCGCGCGCCACTTCCGTGATTGGACCCGGCCGATAGCCAAGCCATCGTCGCTGACAACGCCGCATCGCTCTACGCGCTGTAGCCGCGTCCCCCTGCTCACTGTACGCATTGGGGGGTGTAGCGCGGTCGCGCCATCGCGGGCATTATCAAATCGATTGGAGTAGGTTGGATTAAGTGAGCGTTCGTATCGCGGCTTTGGGCGCATGCCTCGCCCTCATCGTTCTCGTCGCGGTCGGCGGCGGCTACGTCGTCGCGCAGGAACTAACCGTGTCCGACATCGAAGACACCGTCCGATCCTGGGGCATGTGGGGCATTACCGCGTCCATCGGGTTGATGATCGTCCACTCCTTTGTTCCGTTTCCGGCCGAGTTCGTGGCGATCGCCAACGGTATGGCCTACGGACCCTGGTGGGGAACGGTCGTAACATGGATCGGCGCAATGCTCGGTGCGCTCATCGCATTCGCCCTCTCGCGGGCATTGGGCCGCCCCTTCGTCGAACAAATGATCGTGAAGAAGGATTGGCAGGCAATCGACCCATGGGTCGAGCAGCGCGGCGGTCACTTGGCCTTTTTCGGCCGTTTCGTTCCGGTATTTCGTTCAATCTGATCAACTACGTCGCCGGCTTAACTCGGATATCCTTGTGGAGATTCGCTTTAGCCACCGGGATCGGGATCCTCCCGATGACCGTGCTCATGGTGATGATGGGTGACAACATCGAACTCATGAGTTGGCAAGGTTGGTTGTCGCTGATCGTCGCAGCCGAGGTCCTTTGGTTCTTCGTTCGGCGCAGCTTGCGGGCCCATTTCGTGGGCCAGCGAGATCATCGTTTGTCTCCTAACGCCGGCCCCGGCGAGCCGGCCTCAGCGGGACTGGCCGAAGTAGACCGGGGAGACCGGGGAGAATGACGGGTACGCAGTAGGTCCGCGTCAGGACCAAAAACGGAAGCGACCACCTCGCGGGATTCGCGACTCTCCTCAAATCGGCTATGCTCGGCCGCGGGGAGGAGCAACATGGGCGCGCAGTCCGACATCGTCTTACAGTTGACCGACGTCACGCGAACGTTCGGTGGCGTCGTCGCTGTAAACAATGTGTCGTTCGAGGTCGCGCGCGGTGAATTCGTGACGCTTCTGGGGCCGAGCGGCTGCGGCAAAACATCGACGTTGCGCTTGATTGCCGGCTTTCTAGCGCCGAATGCCGGCGAGATCCGGCTGCAGGGCGACCTAGTCAATAACGTGCCGCCTTATGAGCGCGATATCGGCATGGTTTTTCAAAGCTATGCCCTGTTTCCGCACATGACGGTGGCGCAGAACGTCGGCTTCGGACTGCAGATGCGTCGCGTCGCCAAGGCCGCCGCCGCCGAGCGCATCGCCAACGCGCTCGGGCTGGTCCAGCTCGGCGGTTACGAGCGGCGCTTCCCGCACGAGCTATCAGGCGGTCAGCAGCAACGCGTCGCGATAGCCCGCGCCCTGGTCGTCGAACCGGCGATCCTGTTGATGGACGAGCCGATGTCGAACCTGGATGCTCTGCTCCGCGCCGAGATGCAGCTAGAGCTCAAGCGCATCATCGAACGCGTCGGCGTAACCACGATCAACGTCACCCACAATCAAGAGGAAGCGCTGGCGATGTCGGACCGCATCATCGTGATGTCGACCGGCCATATCGAGCAGGTGGGAACACCGCTCGATGTCTACGCCAAGCCGGCCAGCACCTTCGTCGCTAGCTTTCTCGGCCGCTCCAACATCCTCGTGTGCGAGGTCGAACGCCGCGACGATAGTAGCGTCTGCGCCCGGCTACCAAGCGGCGGCACGGTCGTGATCGCGGGCGTCGATGCCGCGGTCGGCGAGCACATAACCTTCCAGGTACGCCCCGAATCGATCACCCTCAAGGCCGGCGCCGACGCCGGCGAAAATACCTTCGCCGGCGTCGTGCGTCAGGTCGCCTTCATGGGTTCTTGGTACGAGTACCTAATCGACGTTAGCGGCACCAATTTCCTCGTCCACGTACCGGCCGCGGCCAGCCGCAACACGTTCGACGACGGCAATGCGGTAAGCCTGGCTTGGAGCGCCGACGACATGGTCCGGCTCGAAGGCTGAGGCGGGGCCCCGACATGACGATCGCCGTACCCGACGCCGCCGCGCGCGCCCCCACCATCGGCCCCGAGAAGCCACCACCGGGCGCCGGCAAAGCGTCCTCGGGCATAGCGTTGCTAGCGCCGTCGGCCCTGCTCATCGTGTTTTTCTTCGCCGCGCTCGTGTGGCTGTTCCAGCACAGCGTCGAGCCTTACGCGCCGACCGGCCAGGCCGTCGAACCCGGCCTCACGCTGACCCACTACGCCAAGGCGCTTAGCGACGCCCTCTACGTCCAAAGCCTGTGGGTTACCTTCAAACTCTCCTTCATCGCGACCGTCTTCGCGTTACTGCTCGGCTACCCCCTCGCTTACCAGATGGTACGCACCAATTCCGCGCGGGTGCGGACCTTCCTGATACTGACGATCGCGATACCGTTTCTCACCAATTTGATCGTGCGCCTCTATGCGCTGACACTGGTGCTGGGCAACACCGGCCTGATCAATAAGTTCGCGATCTGGTCGGGTCTGATGACCGAGAATGAGATCCTGCCGCTGGTGCGCAACGATCTCGGTGTCGGCATAGGTCTCACCTATTTCGTGCTGCCGTTCGTGGTCTTTACGCTGGCTACGGCGTTGCGCCGCCTCGATACCACCCTCGAGGAAGCGGCCATGAGCCTCGGCGCGAACAAAGTCGTGACCTTCTTCAAAGTCACTCTGCCCTTGTCGATGCCTGGCGTGATCGGCGCCGCGACGCTGTCGTTTATCCTGTCAGCTTCGGCCTTCGCGACCCCCCTTATCCTCGGCGAGGGCAGTGTGGCGATGATCGCCAACACGATCTACGACCAGGTGTTGTTCGTCGAAAACATTCCCTTCGGCGCAGCCTTGGCCGTCATCGCACTGGTCATCACTATATTGCTGCTGTACCTCCAGGCCCGGCTTACCCGAAAGCGCTACGGTGCTTAGAACCCAGTCATACGCCCAGCGCTTGCTGGCAATCGCGGGCGGTAGCGCGGCCACGCTATTCCGTTGGAGCGGAATCCTATTGCTGATCGGGCCGATCTTTCTAGTGATCTGGTTATCTTTCGGCGGTGACGAATACACCTCCGTTCCGCCAACCAGTTACGCATTGCGCTGGTACGAGAACATCTTCGCCCAGCCAGAATTCGTGCCGGCGTTCTGGATCAGCCTCAAAATTGCCGCGATCTGCACGCCGACATCACTGGTGTTGGGTACGTTGGCGGCATTCGCGATGCACAAATTCCCGGTCCTCGGTGGTCCGGCCCTGCAGGCCGTGTTCTATTCGCCAATCATGGTCCCGCTGGTCGTTACTGGGATTGCGCTGCTGTTCTTTTTTAATCTGGTCGGGTTCACCGCCAATTTTTGGAACGTGACAGTCGGCCACATCATCATCACCTTCCCATACGTTATCCGCACCGTCTCGGTAGCGTTGGCCCGCTACGACCCGGCGCTCGACGAAGCCGCGACCAGTCTCGGGGCGCGGCCGTGGCAGGTTTTCACCCGCATCACGCTGCCGGTCATTCGGCCCGGCCTGTTTGCCGGTGCGCTGTTCGCCTTCACTATGTCGTTCGACGATTTCACGGTAACGATTTTTCTGATCGGCACCGATACCCACACCCTGCCGGTGGCGATCTACCAATATATGGAGTGGAACGTCGATTCGACGGTCGCCGCGGTCTCGGCGCTGCTGGTCGCCATGTCGGTTGTCCTGATGTTGGTGATCGAGCGGGTGATCGGGCTTGATCGCTTCATCGGCGTGCGTGGATAGTGTTAGAGGCCAATAGTGTTAAAATGGAACCACTGCTAAAGACGTTTCGACAACGCAACCGATAACAAAAACTTTTCAAATGTAGAGGGAGGACCTGTTAGATGAAGACTCAAATCCTAGGCTCACTTTTCGCGACCGCTGCGGCGTTCGCGCTGGTTGCCGCGCCCAGCGGGGCAAACGCCGACGAGATCACCATGGCGACATGGGGCGGTTCCTTCGGCAAGGCGTTTCAAAAGCATTGGACCGGACCGTTCGAAGCCGCGACCGGCACCAAGGTCAATCTGATCTTCGGCGGCTCTGCCACCAATAAGCAGAAGGTTGCCGCGGAACAGGCGTCGCCCAAAATTGACGTGCTGACCATGGTCACCGGCGACGCGATCGATGCCTACCAGCGCGGTCTTACGGTCGCCCTCGATAAAGGCAAGATTCCCAACCTCAGCCAGTTGCGCGACCTCGCCATCAAGAAGGGTGATGATGGCGGCATCCTCGGCGCCGGCCTGTGGGTTACCGCTCTTGGTATTGCCTACCGCACCGACAAAGTTACGTGGGACATGAAAAAATGGACCGACCTCAGCGATTCGCGCCTCAAGAACAAGGTTGGCTTACCCTCGCCGAAATACTCCAACGCCCACTTCGTGTGGTGGTCGAACCAACTCGCCGGCGGCAGCCCACAAGACATCTCAATGGGCATGGAATGGCTCAAAGGCCTCGGCACGAATGTCATCTTGGAGTTTGATGGATCGGTTCAGGTCCTCAAGCAAATGGCGCAGGGCGAGATCTGGGCCGCGCCGATGCTCGATGTAACCGCCAGCCGTATCAAAGGCGTGCCCTATCGCTTCTTTGTGCCAGCCGAAGGCGGCTCGGCCGGGGTCGATGTCATCGCCCAGGTCAAGAATAGCCCCAACCCGGCCGGTGCCATGAAGTTCATCAACTTCATCATCGACTCCAAGCCGGCCGGCGCGATCTGCGGCGAACTGAAGGTCAAATGCGTCAACAAGAACGCCAAAGCCAGCGGTTCATTGGTCTCCGATGCCGATGTCGATCGTCTGATGCCACCACCGGAGGCGATCATTAACGCCAAGAAAGGCGAGTGGCTCGAGACGTGGGCCAAAGAAATAACACCGCTCAGCAAGCGCTAAGCGTTTTATCACATTGGGGTGGCGGTTTCCCGCCACCCCAAAATTGGGCCTTGGCCGGGGAGTGGGCTGGCCAGACCCCCAGCAAAGCTCAATAAACCGCAGGAACCCGCGCTATGACCGAGAGATTCGACCGTATTATTTCCGCCGACTCGCATGTCATCGAACCCTATGAAATTTACACCGGCGGGCTCCACAACCGGTTCGGCGACCAATCACCGCGGATGCTGGAGGAATATGCCGGCAAGAAGGGCACCTTCTTCTTTACCGGCGACCAGGTCATGCGGATCCGCAAGGTCGATGAAGAACAGCGCGATAAGGGCATTGATCCGGCGGTCTCATACGATCCGGCCAAGCGGCTCGCATTTCTCGACGAAGCCGGCGTTCATGCCGAAATCATCTATGCGACCCTAGTCTCCATGGTCATGCACTCGGCCAACCTGCCCAAGAACCGCGACATGGTTCGTGCGGCGGTGAAAATCTTCAACGATTGGATCGCCGAATATTGCTCCCAAAATCCCAATCGCTTGCTCGGGGTTGCGGCCATCTCCACCGATGATCCCAAATGGGCGGCCGAGGAAATGATCCGCACCCGCAAGAAAGGTTTACGCGGCGCCGTGATCAACACCCTCCCGCCCGAAGGCTGCCCCGACTATCGCCACCCCGACTATGACGTGTTGTGGGCAACCGCCGAGGAAACCGATACCCCGATTACACTCCATATCGTCACCGGACGGGTTCGTGATTTCGCCCATGTCCACACCAAGGCCGAAAACGAAGCCGCGCCGGGCTGGTTGTTCGATCTGTTTTCCGAAGTCAAAACACCCCTCGCCAACGATTTCATCTTCGGTCAGATCTTCGATCGTTTTCCTAAGCTCAAGATCGTGTGCAGCGAGTTCGAGGTGAACTGGGTACCGTCGTTCATGTGGTATCTCGACATGCTGCAAGGCGCCTTCGCCCCGCGCGTTGAGCTCCCCAAACTCGAGCGGCCAGCCAGTGATTACATGCGAGATCGCGTATGGCACGGCATCGTCGATGATCCGTTCGGCGATCATGCGATCCCTCATGTCGGCGTCAGTCAGGTGTGCTGGGGATCGGACTTCCCGCACGTCCGCTCGATCGGCACCAACGCCCAGGCATTCGTTGCCGATCTATTCAGGAATTTCTCGCCCGAGGATCAGGAAATGCTCGTCGGCGGCAACACCGCCGGCATCTATGGGGTCAACTAAGGAACTGCAAGTTACCCTCTACTCGGCCAATCGGAGATGGCAATGGACGCGGAACTTTTCTCGGCGGACTCACACGTACTCGAACCCTACGACCTATGGTCAAACGCACTCGGCGATCGTTTCGGCGAGCAAACTCCGCGTCTGGTGACCGAACGCCATGGCGAACAGGGGCGTTTTTTCTTCACCGGCAATCAGTTTTGGAAGCTTGCGCGCTACGAGGAAGAAGCGGCATCGGCAGGAGCCCCGCAGGCTGGGTTCGTGCCTGAGGAACGGATCAAGTTCCAGCACGGCGCCGGCGTCGCGGCGGAGATGATGAATCCAACCGTGATGCTACCGATCATGAACGCCAGCAATCAGCCAGAAAACCGTGAAATGGTGAAGGCGGCAGCCGAGGTCTACAACGACTGGATCTATGATTTCTGCGCCTACGACCTGCCCCGGCTGGTCCCGGTCGCGGCGATCCCGGTCGACGATATCGACTGGGCGGTGCGCGAGGTCGATAGGAATGCCAAGCGCGGCTTCCGCTCGATCATGATCCACGCCAGATATCCCGAAGGCTGCCCGCCTTATCGCGACCCCCACTACGATCCGCTATGGGCGCGCTGCGAGGAGATGGATCTACCGCTCACGCTCCACATCATCACCGGGCGGATTCCCGATCCGCTGTTCGCCTACAAAGAGGCCGATCAGCAGGAGGGGCCGAACGCCATGCTCGACACCTATGAGGAGATCCCCCACACCATTGCCAACGAGTTCATCTACGGCAAAATCTTCGACCGTTTTCCCAAATTGCGGTTGCTCACGGGTGAACTTGAGCTGTCGTGGATCCCACATTTCATGATGCGGCTCGACATGATGCAGGGCGTGTTCTCGGATCGTCTGTCTTTGCCCACGCTCGAAATGAAGGCCAGCGACTACGTCCGCACCCGCGTCTGGCACGGGCTCATCGATGATAAATTCGGGCTCGGTGGTTTGGATCTGATCGGCGAAAGCCAGGTGTGCTGGGGCTCCGACTTCCCCCATAGCATCGCCATCGGCAGCGAGGCCCAGGAAGCGGTCGAGAAAATTCTCGGCGACCTGCAACCCGATACCCGCCGCCGCCTCGCTTGCGACAACGCCAAGACCCTGTTCAGCCTGCACTAAAGCAAACAGGCGAGGGATTGCCGCCGGTATTGCTGCAGAAAAACATGTCCCTACGGCGTCAGCGCATCACGGAGCATCCCTTTATGGGCCTTTCGCAACCCGAGCCGTCAAAACGCGGCTAGGCCCAAGGGTCTATCCGGTTCTGCGCCGCCGCCAACCGATTGCGGCCAGGCCGAGCAGGCCGGAGAGCAACAACGGCAACGCCGCTGGGATGGGAACCACCGTGGACGGGGTGAACGTGAGCTGGAGCGTCGGGAACAGGCCGCCGTCGAGGTTTTCCTTAGAGAAGAACTGAATGCCTTGAGGAGAGTTGAATAGCGGCAGAATCGCGAAGGTAATCAAACCGTTAGTGTCGTCGCGGATCCGGTTGCGCAATGACGTGCCGGCAAACGACGTCAGGCCGGGACCACCCACAACAGTATTGGGCCCTGCAATGGAAGCAGACCGGCCAAAAAGGAATTCGCCATTGTGATGCCTGGCCCGTTAGCGTCGTCTGTCTCGTTCCAACAGCCGGTGGCCGCGCCGGCGGCCGGCGCGGCGTCGAGGACTTCGCCATCGGCCAGCGTCGTGAGCGTAAAGCTCACGTTGGCGGGTGGCCCATTTGTCACAGCCGACTCGGCGGTCTTTACGTCCAGCGTCAGGGTTGCTGCAGTCACCGTCCCGATTACCGATGATTGGTCAAAACGCAGTAGCGAAAACCGCGTAAATTGTGAATCGAAATCGATGTCGTTGTTGGTCGGTCCTCGCGGCGAGAACTTGACCACCAACTTATCGTCGGCGCCAAAATTGCTGTCGCGGCGCGCGATCCCGGTGGTCGGGTGAATTTGGCTGCCGCCGTTGAGAAACGTATCGGCGCCAAGGCCGTTGGCGGTCGTTAACGTAATGGTTGCGGCTTGAGCGCCGCCAGCCGAAATATCGAGAAACAATTACCGTGGTGATGACCGAGAGCGACTTTATGTTTCTCATAACAAGTCCCCTTCCGCCAACGCGCGTCGTCGCGGCGCGTCTGCACCTACTGAAACTCCAAAACTAGCTCGCGACAATCATAATCCGAGGTTCGACGATCAGCGATGGTGCATTAGAGGTACATCAAACGGATTAGTCCGCGATGATTCCGCCGATGTTACGATCGCGATCACACCGAGACTGACCTGCTACAAGCCCCAGAAAACATGTGATTTTGGTGCTTACACAGCCGATAAACCCGGCTCGGGCAGCGCGATGCCGAGCCGTTCGGCCCATGGCGTCAGCGTTTGCAGCACCGTCGGAAACAGCTGCACCCCATCGCGTTCCGCCGCGTGCAGGCTCGCCATCGCGCGTTCGCCGGGAACCAACACTTCATCGAACCCGGGCGCCGGCGGACTCGCATGGCAGGCGTCAATCAGGATCGCCAATTCATTATTGAACGCCGCGAGGCCCGCGAAGGCTTCCGGATTGATTAGTTGCAGGAACACGGCTGAGCTGTAACCGCGCGGCGAGTCGGGAATGCCAAAGCCCCCGAGCGCAGCGCTCAACGCATAGACCATAAATTGCAGCCCGTAGCCCTTGTGGCCGCGGTCAGCGCCGCCCAACGGCAAAATGCTGCCGCGCGGGTCGCCGAGCAGCGCCTGCGGGTCGTCCGACGCGTTGCCTTCGTGGTCGAGCAGCCAAGCGTGGGGCAGACGCTCACCGAGCCGTCCGGCGCGCTCGGTCGCCGTCAAATTGGTGCTCGACAAGGCAAAATCCACCAACACCGGATCGCCGGCAGTGGGAAATCCAAACGACACCGGGGTCGGTGAGAACACCGCTTGCTTGCCGCCATAGGGCGCCACCGCGCCGAAATAGGGGTTGGTATCGAGCAGCAACATCACCAGCCCGCGCATCGTCGCGCGCCGCAGATAGGCGGCGTGGAACCCGACATGATGGCTGTCGCGAATCACCACCGTGACCACCGGGTGGTCCCGGCTGCGTGCGAAGGCGAGTTCCATCGCCTCGGTCACCAGCCAGGTGCCGGGCAGATAGTGCCCATCCCACGTCACCGCCGCGCCATGATCGGCGACTACGGTGGGATCGCCGGTCTTATTCATCACCTCGCTCACCAGGTCGGTGAGATACCAATCGAGGTGTTCGATGCCGTGCGTGCTGCGCCCCATCATGTCGGCCTCGACCAGAATCTCGGCCATCCGCTGGGCCCTTTGCTCGGGCAATCCGGCCGCGAGCGCGAGCGCGCCGGCAAAATCACGTAGCGTCTCCGCCGCATAGTGCATTTCGGGATTGGTATCCGTCATCGGTGGGACCGCGGCCGCTGCGCGTTGAGCGCCTCGGGTTAGTGGACCTGGCCCATCATCTCAAACATGTCGTCGTAGAACGCGAACATGCGGTCGAGCGTCGCGTTCACGGTATCGATAACCAGCCGGCCGTCGGCAGTCGTCTTGGCAAAATCGGCCAACAGATCCTTACCGATGCCGGAGTGATCCTCGTCAGCGACGTCGTGAATCGCCCAAAACGCCACCGCCTCCTCCGAGAGATCGTATTGCTCCTGCAGCCGCTTCGCCATCACCCCGTAGACACCGGGGCCATGGGATTCGCCGGCCAGCATGTGGCACGACACCCCTTCGAGCGTGCCGCGATTGCAATAGTCGATGAACCAATCGCGAATTGCCTGCGCTCCCGGCCCGTATTCGGTCTGCCACATCTCCTCACGACTCACCCCCAGACCGATTCCGAAATTGGTGTAGAGCTGATTGTGCGGCAAGCCGTCGGCATAGAGACGCCCGGTCGCTTCCTCATAGACCACTTCGCCGAGCATTTCGCGCCACTTCGGGTCGGGACAATTAACGTAAAGCGGCCCGTGATACTGATTGTTCCACAGCGGCAGAATACCGAACTGCTTGGCGAATACGCGAAGCTGCGAAACGCTGTGGGTTCCCTCCATCATGCCCACCCATAACGGATGCTCGGCAAAGGGCCGGTCGCGGTGGAGCTGTTCGACCTGGGCAAGAATTTCAGTAGAATCGATCGTCACGGCATTCCTCCGTTCAACAACTATTATGGCGGCCTAGTCTAACGCGCTTTGAGTCGACCGATGGCAAATGAGATCAAAAAACCCCGGCAGTGTCGCTGGGCATCGAGCTAAACCACGGGCGCGAAGGCCGCGATCAACGCCGCCGCAGCATCCTGCACGGTTCCCTCGACCGCCTGCGGCGAGAACAGGGGATCGTCGATACCGGCCTCGGCGAACGCGACCCACCGCTCGCGACACCGCGCCGCCGACCCAATCAGCACGATCGAATCAAGCATGGCGTCCGAGAGGTGCCGAGCCGCTGCGGCAGGATCGGCGGGATCGCCCGCACGGATCGCCGCCACCTCCGCTTCGAAACCGCTGGCAGCGAAGATATTCTGATAGACCGGCATGGTGGCATAGAAAGAAAGGTAGCCGCGGGCCGCCTCATAAGCGACGGCCAGGTCTTCCGACAAGAAGACCGGCGTGAGGAGTGAAACCCGCTTGCGCTCGGTGTTGTGGACGGCGTCACGTGCGTTCGCGTGAAACTGCGCGCACGCTTCGCCGACGCTGTGAACCGTGGCGAGAAACATCATCAACCCATCCGACTCCGCCCCGGCTGCCGCGATCGTGGCACTCGACACACCGGCCCAATGGATCGGAATTGGATGCTCGGCCCGTCGGCCCAACGGCACGCCATCGGCCGCCTCGCCGGCAAACGCCGCGCGCAGAATCCGTGTGGTGTCGGTGAGCAGGTCGACCGGCGGTCGCCACATCATGCCCAGCGCTTCGACCCGACGCCGATGACTGGCGCCAATCCCCAGCACCAACCGGCCGCCACTGATCTCATCAACCGCGATCGCTTGCGCCGCCAGTTGGCTCGGGTGGCGCATATAGGCATTGACGATGTTGGTACCCACCATGATCTGACTGGTCGCGGTCGCCGCCGCTTGAGCGGCCGCCAGCGCATCGTTATTGCCGCGCAATTCAACGAAATAGACCCCCGCGAAGCCAGCGTCCTCCGCGCGCGCCGAGATTTGCGCGACGTCGGCATAGCTGATGCCGCCCGGGTAGAGCGTGATACCCTGCATTCACCAATCTCCCATCAATCTTCGTGGTTGACCCACCAGCCCAGCCGCCAATCTATCAGCAACCGAGTGCAACCTAGTCGATTGCGGCGCTAGTCTGGACGTACTATTAGCTGCCCGCAAACACGCCCTATCGAGACCCCCCCAGGTCAGCAACCGCACGGAGACGGCGATGACATCGACCACCCCAATCCAGGCGTTCGGCAGCGTCGACAGCCCGGCCGTCGTACCCGCCGCCATGCCGCCGATCAGGAACACCAGAAATAGCTGATGGGGAATCGACTCCGGCACAAACAAAAGCGCTGCCCCAACGCCCCACAAAATTCCAGAGACATAGGTCGATCTGATCGCACGCTCAATATAGCCGGGCTTGGGCGCGGTCTCATCGATACGGTCGCGGTAGCGCCACCAGGTCCGCACACAAAAAAAGCCAGATACCAGACCGCGACAATCCAGGCTGATAGGAGATAAGGGTTAACGTAAGCGTAAAACACCCCACCCAGAAGACCCGCGTTGACAGCTTGCACCGCGCCAATCACAAGCAGTTGGCGCCGGAAGTTATGCGCCCGACCGGCAAGGATTTCGCTCCTTTCGGCCGACGGGTCAACGCCGCCGATATCGCCCGGATATGCGAGAGTTGCGGTCATTCCTTAGTCAACGGGTGTGCCTATCCGCCGGGCCAAAAGTTTAATCAAACAAGCATAACGGCGGCTCGACCGAAAACTCAGATGTTCGTTGAGCTCTTTCGTTGCTTCATTCGGCGCCGCCTTCGGCTGCTGCCCTTTATGACAGCGCCGGCTCGAGGCGATCCATGGCTTCCGACAGCGTCGCCAAGGTCGCCGCGTAACACAATCTTAGATGGCCTTCGCCACCGGGCCCAAACGCAGCCCCAGGGGCCAGACCTACTTTGGTTTCAGTCAGCAGCGTCTTGGCAAAGGCGAGACTATCCTCCATCCCGTCGACCGAGAAGAAGGCGTAGAAAGCAGCCTCAGGCCGCGCCAGTTTGACCCGCGGCATGCCGGCGAGGCGCTGAAACACGAGATCGCGAGCCCGGCTGTATCGCTCCACGGTCTCGCGCACGAACGATTCACCATCGCGCAAGGCGACGATCCCGGCGTGTTGGGCCATGCTTGCGGCGTTGGCGATATTATACTCATTCATTTTCTCGAGCACCGCGCCGAACGCCGCCGGGGCGGTTATCCAGCCCAACCGCCAACCTGTCATGCACCAAGATTTGGAGAAGCTGTTGAGGCGCAGGATCAGGTCGTCGGGATCGGCAATATCGAGGAACGACGGGGCGTAGGGGCGATCGTAAACGATGCGGTCGTAGACTTCGTCGGCAACGATCCAGATGCCCCGCCGGCGGCAGAATTCGAGCACCGCGCGCTGATCATCCACCGTCATCATCCAGCCGGTCGGGTTGCTCGGTGAATTCACAAACATCAGACGTGTACGGTCGTCGACCGCGTCGAACAAGCGGTCGAGGTCGAGCTGCCAGCCGCGATCGGTTTCATCGAGCGGGATCTGCCGTGCATCACCCTCCATAATGCCGACGCAGGCCGCTATGTTCGGCCACAGCGGCGCGCTTAGAACCGCGTTGTCGCCGCGGTCGATCAGCGTTTGTGTCAGGATCGAAATCGCGCTCATGGCCGACGCAGTCACGGTAATTCGATCGCTATCGAAATGCCGGCCGTGGAGCGTCGTCATATAGGTCGCGATCGCCTCGCGCAGCTCTGGAATTCCCCTATTTAGCGTGTAGAAGGTGTGGCCCTCGGCCAGCGCGCGCGATGCGGCATCGTTGATAAACGATGGCGTTGGGACGTCGGGTTCGCCGAACCACAGGGGAATGATGTCGGCAATTCCCGAACTCATTCCCAACGTCGCGACTTCGCGGATTTTGGAACTCGGCAGATCGGCAATCGCACGCCGCAGCGGCATTGCGGGATTGGGTTGGGTCATGGCATCAGGGTTTAGGCGGCAAGCGTCACGCAGTCAACGGCGCACCGCTCGGATCCTGAAAATAGGCGGCGACCTCCTCCGGGACACCCTCGGCATCAACCTCAAATAGCTCCAGCAAGATGCCATCCGGTGCCGCACACATGAAATATTTCCACCATCCGAAATCGCGGATTTCGTTGCACACCGCATGGCCGGCGCGGCGCAATCGCGCGACCAGGTTGGCAAGATCATCGGTCCGAATGCCGAGATGATGAACCGCGCCGCGGCCCGGGCCTTTTGGCGGTTGGTCGTAGAAATAAACTCGCCCCTCGCCGATCCGCATGAACACGTTGCGCGCCCCGCCGAACTCACCGTCGAACATCACTGTGCCGCCAAGCATGTCGCGATACCAGGCGACGCTCGCCCCGATATCGCTGGCGAAAATATGCGCATGGTGAAAGTGCTCGGCCACCCTAGTGCCCCCTATCATAGAAAACGGCCGGCGCTGTGAGGCACCGGCCGTAATTATTAGGTTCGTTTTACGAATGCTGCGAACGGCTAGTTGGTCACCGTCGGCAACAGAGCGTTGGTGAAGTAGTCCTTGTAATTCTGACCCTTCGGTATCGCACCCGCTTTCATCATATTGTCGATCGCTTCTTTCCAATCCTCGGGCGGCTGATAGCCCCAAGGCTTGCCCGCTGTGCGGGGCGTATGGAGAAGCGGCCGATAGGACTCAAATTGCGCCAGTGAAATCTCGGCCTTCAGCTTGGCTTTGGAGCGCGCGGCAATCATCGCCGCCACCGCTTCTTTTTTGTTCGCATCGCTCTTGTAGATGTAGTCCAGCGCCGCCAACGTCGCTTTCAGGAACTTGCGAATCGCGTCGCCATTGTTGGCGATTGCATCGTCGTTGGCGATGAATCCGGTTCCCGGCATGTTGAGGCCGAAGTCCGACATCATGATCGCATTCGAGGGCCGCTTGGTCGCGAGGATTGGCGCCAGGTAGGCCGGACCGGAAATCAAGGCGCCAGCCTCTCCTGAGATATAGTTGGAGATCTTCTGCGCCGGCGCACCAACGGTCAGGAAGTTCACCTTTTTGACGTCTGTGCCACCGAGACGGAAAAACGCCTCGAGGAATGGGGCTTCGAAACTACCCGCCGACACCGAGACCTTCACATTGTTGTCAGTGAGGTCCTTCGGCGTGGTCCAACCGGAGTCCTTAGGCACCAAAATACCCATTTCGTTACGGCGCACGATACCGGCGATCGCTTTCACCGGAATGCCGGATTTCGCCTTACCGGCCGCCATTGTTGCCTGACCCGCGTAACCGACGTGATAATTACCGGCGCCGACGAGCTGTACGGTCTTGACCGAACCGCGACCGTCTTCGATATCAACCTTAATTCCCTCGGCCGCATACCAACCCTTGGCTTCGGCCAGATGCATGGTCGAATGCAAGGCCCACGGCAGCCAATCGAGCCGTACTTTCAACTCCTCAGCGGCCTGGCTAGTGGTTGTAATAACCGTCGAACTCAGGGCCATCGCACCCAAAACGGCGAGACCCAACACCAAACGAAGAGACTGTTTCATTTATCGACCTCCCTAAGCGCCGCAATAGGAGCGGCATAGCCAAACCTACTTTATTCGATCACTCGAGACAAACGGCACGAACGAATATATGACTGGTTTTTGTTAACGCTTTGCCTGTTCTACGCCGGTTTAGGCAGCTTGGGTTCCTTCGCTTGGACCGGCCCACCCGCTTCTTTCCAGGCGGCAAAACCGCCGCTGAAATGGGCTACCGGTTCGAGTCCCATTTTCTGCACGGCCTGAGCTGCCAAGGCTGAGCGCAGTCCCCCGGCACAGAAAAACACGAACTTCTTGCCGCTGGCAAACAGATCGCGGTGGTAGGGGCTATCCGGATCGACCCAGAATTCAAGCATGCCGCGCGGCGCATGCACTGCACCCGGGATCGCGCCCTCGCGCCACAGCTCGCGGACGTCACGGATATCGACGAACGTCACGTCGGAATTCCCCTGCAACGCCCGCGCATCGTCAACTGAAAGCGTCTCGATTTCAGCTTCGGCTTCTTCGCACAGTTCTTTGATGCCTTTGGTAATCACGTCCAGTCCCCTTTTTATTAGCGGCTCAACGATGCCGCATGCGGTTAACGATCGCAACGCCGGCAAACACGGCGATGGTGCCGGCAAGATGGTGGCCCAGGAATTGTTCGTCCAGAATGACGACCCCGAGTACCGCGGTAAATACCGGGATCAGATTGGTGAAGCTACTCGCGCGTGAAGGACCAATCCGTGCGATCGCCATGTTCGAGAAACCAACACCAATCAGCGTGCCGAAAAAAATCAGGTAAACGATCACCACGCCGGTCTCCAGGTTGGCCGCCACGTAGCGGTCGAACCAGACCATCTCGACCACATAAAACGGCACCAGAAACAGCCAGGCTGCGATCGACATCGCAAACAACAGCACAAACGGATTGATGCCGGCCGGCAGGCGGCGAAACAGCACGGTGTAGGTAGCCCAGCACAGCATCGCGACCTGGACGATAAGGTCCCCGGCCACGAACTCCAGTCCGACCAGCGTGCCCAGATCACCCTTCAGCACGATCACGGCCACCCCGATCAGGGTGAGGCCGATGCCCAGGCTCTGCCAGCGATTGATCCGTTCAACCAGCAGCACCCAGGCGACCAGCGCGGTCAGCGCCGGTTCGGTTGCGTTGAGGAGGCCGGCATTGACCGCTGTCGTCGTCTGCAGCGCGATATACAGGAGTGCCTGACCGCCGACGAATTGCAACACACCGAGCCCGGCAATCAGGCGCCAATGCGCCATCAGCAACGGCAGTTGGGCCCGCCACCGTGGTACGAACACGGGAATCAGGATCAATACTGTGAACAAACAGCGCCAAAACATCAGGCCGATCGGCGGGATGTCTTCGTGAATCGCGCGCACCAATACGATGTTGCCCGACCATGCCAGGTTGGCGATCACCAGCAGCGCATAGGCGAACACCGCAGTGCTCAACCACGGTGCGAATTTTTCGAAGCCCCCTTCGTTTGGTGCCACGGCAATGGCTTTACGACGTAGAAGCCCGCGATACGCCGGCCCGATTGGTGATCGTGACTCCGGCCAACACCAGCACCATGCCGACGACCTGATACATGTGTAAGGTCTCGCCGAGCGCGGTCACCCCCAGCACCACCGTGAATACCGGGATCAGATAAAGGAACGTGCTCGCCCGGCTCGGCCCGATCCGGGCGATACCGATATTCCAGCCGACCACACCGAGGATCGTGCCGAACAGCGCGATGTAGCAGATGATGGCGAAGGTCTCCCAAGTAGCCTCGGTGTGGATACCGAGCCAGTAGACCTCGCCGGCGTAGAACGGGACCAAGCCAATGCCGCCGCAGAATGTTGTGGCCGTCACCAAAACAAAGGGGTCGATCTCGCGCGGCAAGCGCCGCACGAACGGCGCGTAGATCGACCAGCCAATCACCGCCACACCCACCCAGATATCCCCGATCACGAACTCGAACCCGTGCAACGATCCTAAATCGCCGCGCAAGATAATGGCGCTGACGCCGACCAGGGCGAGCACCACCCCGACCGATTGAATCGGCCGCAGGCGTTCGCCGACCATCAGCCAGGCCAGGATAACCGTCAGCGCCGGTTGCACGCCGAGTATCAGGCCGGCATTAACCGCGGTCGTGGTCTGCAAGCCGAGGTACAGCATCGCCTGGCCAACCGCGAATTGCGCGAACCCGATCATGAAGATCAGGCGCCAGTGGCTGCGCAAAACACCAAATTGCGCGCGCAGTTTGCCGAACACAAACGGCAGCAGCACCAGTACGGTCAGAACCGTGCGCCAGAACGAGACCCCGGCTGGCGCAATCGATTCGTGCAGGGCGCGCACGAACACGGTGTTGCCCGACCAGCACAAGCCGGTCATGACCAGCAGGGCAAAGGCCGTCCAGTCGGTCTGGTTGCCGCTCGCCCCGCCGCTCGTTGTGGGTGTCGTCATGGCTTTGGTTTAAAGCATGTCACGCGTGATTTGGCCCGTCCTAACCGACGACCGCGGCTCGCTTTGAGCGAAGCCGCTTCGCACCGCCACCCTATCTGTGCCGCGGTTCAAACGTTACGTTTCGGTAGAAACGTAACGCCACGGGTGCGACTCGTCGATTCTGGTGATCCTGACCGGGTGAGGGCAAGCAAAGTCTCGAATGGGTCACAATTGCCGAAAACGGCCCTATCTACATAAGTCTGCATTCGGGCTAATAACGGACCCAATTCGCTGGAAACCGGACATCACACTTGGACCCGCGGGTTGTGTTAGCACGCTGTGCCACCGTACGGAGCTTTGGCGGCCGCCGCAGGTACCTGGATTTGCTTGCTCAAACGGCCAAACTTGTCCATCTAACGGGGTGTGGGTAGAATTTTTCAGGCGCCGTCGCCCCGCAGACCGACCGGCGCCATACTTTTTTTCACCCGGCACCAATCGCCGCGCATTCAACGCCCTGAGATTCCGGCAAACCCAATCGTGAAGGCCAAATAGATGACGGCCCACAATAAGCCCAAAACAGGCCAATGAAATACAAACCACAATTCCCGCCGACATCGAAAGCGGTCGTTCCGTTCAGCATTCTCGACGCCAACGGCAAACTGAGGAATGGCGCCAAGGCGCCGATGAGTGATGCCCAGGCGATCGAGGCGCTGCGCTTCATGATCCTGGGGCGGCTGTTCGATGAAAAATCGTTCAGCCTGCAGCGCCAGGGCCGGATCGGCACCTTTGCGCCCTTGATTGGTCAAGAAGCCTCGATCCTGGGCCCGGCCCTTGCCCTCGACCCGGCTCGCGATTGGGTGGTGCCGCAATATCGTGAGGCACCGGCTTTGTTCCGCCAGGGCTTCCCGGTTGAGCGGATGGCGCTCTACCGGCTCGGCCGGCGTGTCGGCGCCAATATTCCCGACGGCGTAAAGATCCTGCCGCACCAGATTTCGCTGGCCGCCCAGATCCCGCACGCCGTCGGCCTTGGCTGGGGTCTCAAGCTGCAGGACAATGACGGCGTCGTCGCAGTCTATTTCGGCGATGGCGCGTCCTCGGAAGGGGACTTCCACGAGTCCTGCAATCTTGCCGGCGTCACCAAGGCGCCCGTGCTGTTCGTTCTGCAAGACAATGGCTGGGCAATTTCGACACCGCGCGCGATCCAAACCGCGACCACTGATTTTGCCTCGCGCGCGCCGGGCTATGGCTTTCCCGGAGTCACGGTCGATGGCAATGATCTTTTTGCCGCCTACGCCGTTGCCGCCGAGGCCGTCGCCCGGGGCCGGGCCGGAGAAGGCCCGACGCTGATCGAATCACGCACCTACCGCATGGGCGCGCACACCACGGCCGACGATCCCACCCGCTATGTCGACCCGCGCGAGCGCGAAAAATGGCAAGCCAAGGACCCGATCGAACGGGTCGAGAAATACCTCGCCGCGCAAGGCAAATGGGACGACACGCTCGGCGCCACGATGCGCGAGGAAGTCGCCGCCGAAGTTGAACAAGCCTACGAGAAGGCGTTCGCTTATCCGGAGCCGGAGGCCGGCGATCTCTACGAGGAAGTCTATGCCGAACGCCCGCCACTGCTCGAGCGCCAACGCCAGCGCCACCTGGCGTCTCAAGCAGCTCGATGAGACAGCGTAATAAAGAAACCAGCGCTCCAACGCGCAGGGAGGAAATTGGCCGATGCCGCAAATGAACATGGTGGAAGCGATTCGCGACGCGCTCAAACTGGAGATGCAGCGCGATGAGCGGGTCATTATTTTGGGCGAGGACGTCGGCCACCTCGGCGGCGTTTTTCGCGCCACCGACGGATTGCAGCAGTTCTTCGGCTCGCAACGCGTCGTCGACACGCCGCTGGCCGAAGCCGTCATCGCCGGATCGGCGCTGGGACTTGCTTTCTCGGGCCTGGTCCCGGTTGCCGAAATGCAGTTCCTCGGTTTTTCGCACCAGGCCTTTCACCAGATCTGCCAGCAGATCGCGCGCACCCGCTTTCGTTCGCGCGGCTCGCACCCCGCCCAGATAACCATCCGCGCGCCATTCGGCGGCGGCGTCAAAACCCCGGAACTGCATTCTGATGCGATCGAAGCGCAGTTTGTGCAGGCGCCGGGCCTCAAGATCGTCCTGCCGTCCAATCCTTACGACGCCAAGGGCCTGCTGCTCTCGGCGATCCGCGATCCCGACCCGGTGATGTTCCTCGAACCGCTCAAGGGCTATCGCCTGATCACCGGCGAGGTTCCCGAGGGCGACTACACCGTTCCGTTCGGCAAACTCCGGGTTGCCCGCGAGGGTACGGATGTGACGATATTCGCCTGGAGCGCCTCGGTGATTCTGGCCGAGGAGGCCGCTGATATCCTGGCCGAGAAGGGCATCAGCGCCCACGTCATTGATCTCCGCACGCTGGTGCCGCTCGATATCGACGGTGTAATCGAAGCCGCCGAGAAAACCGGCCGCGTCGTGATTTTGCAGGAAGCGCCTGAGAGTGCGAGCTTCGGTTCCGAGGTCGTCGCCCTAATCCAGGAGATGGCGTTCTATTCGCTGGAGGCGCCGATTCAGCGTGTGTCGGCACCCGACACGCCCTACCCGCTGCACGGTCTCGAAGAGTTCTATATCCCCAACGTCAACCAGGTCGTGGCCGCCGCCGAGCGGACCCTTAACGGACAATGAGCGATTATCAATTCAATCTCCCAGATATCGGCGAAGGACTCGGCGAAGGCGAAATCGTGCGCTGGGTTGTCGAGCAAGGTGCTGCGGTCCGCGCCGATCAGATCATGGTCGAGGTCGAAACCGATAAAGCCGTGGTCGAGATACCGGCGCCGGTCAACGGTATACTAAAAACCATCGGCGGTGGCCCCGGCGATGTCATCGCGGTTGGCAAGTTGCTCGCGGTCATCGAAACCCAGTCCGCAGAATTTGGAACAACGCCGGCAAAACCAGAGCCCGCCCCTCCCGCGCCGGCAGTACCGACCCCATCACCGGCCGCGGCCGCGCCAGTTCAAACGGCAACAGTAGAGCCCGCTACGGCAGCACCGGCCCGGGGTGGCCGAGTACTCGCCGCACCGGCGACCCGCAAGCGTGCGGTCGAGCTCGGCGTTGATCTGACCACGGTTCCCGGCAGCGGCCCGCAGGGGCGGATTACCCGCGAGGACGTTGACCGTGCCGCCGCGAGCCCGGCACCGACCGCGGCGCAACCGGCAACCCCGTCCGCGGTTGCCGCGGTGCCACGGCCGATCACCGTGCACGTGGCGCCGCCAGATCGTACCGATGAGGTCGTCCAGCTCAGGGGCTTGCGCAAGACCATCGCCGAAAGCATGACCGCGAGTCTGCAGGTGCCCAACATCATCGATTGGTACCAGGCTGACGCAACCGAGCTGGTTGCCGCCCGCACCAGCCTCAAGGACGATTTCGCGGCGCAAAGCGTCCGCCTCACTTACCTCCCTTTCTTTATCAAGGCCTGCGTTCTGGCGCTCAAGAAGGTGCCGTCGATGAACGCGACGTTCGATATGGAGAAAGGCGAGATCGTTTACCGCAAGCGCTACAATATCGGCGTTGCCACCGCCACCGAGGCCGGGTTGATCGTGCCCGTGCTGCACGATGCCGATATGAAATCTATCTTCGATCTGGCAATCGAGATCAGCGAGCTCGCCGAGCTCGCCCGCACCCGTAAGATTCCGCGCGACAAACTCACCAACGGCACTTTCACGATCACCAATTTCGGCAGCTACGGTGCGCGCATGGGCACGCCGATCATCCGCCCACCCGAGGCCGCGATCGCCGGCTTCGGGGCGATCCGCGACGAAGTAATCCCGGTCAATGGCGAACCGGCTGTGCGGCCAGTGCTGCCTATCTGCGCCTCCACCGATCACCGTCTCAACGACGGCGAGCACCTCTGGACCTTCGTCCGCACCGTCACCGAACTGCTAGAAAAACCCACCCGCATCCTCGGATACATCTAATGGTTGTCGGCCAGATTGCCGAGGCCGCCGACTTTGTCGTCGTTGGCGCGGGCCCCGGTGGTTATGTTGCTGCGCTGCGGGCCGCTCAGCTCGGACGCCAGGTCACGCTGGTCGATCGCGACGGTGTCGCCGGTGTCGGCGGCGTTTGCCTGCGAGTGGGCTGCATCCCCAGCAAGGGGTTGATCGAAGCTGCCGATCTCGCCCACCGCATTGGTGAGGACGGGGCCGCCTACGGGCTCAAGGCCAAATATTCCGGTATCGATATGACCGCGTTCCAGGATTGGAAGGCCAAGCTGGTTGGCGGCCTGACCGATGGCGTGCGCGGCCTGCTCGACAAAGCCGGGGTCCGTGTCGTTGCCGGCGATATGCGGCTGACCAAGGCCGATGAAGCCGTCGTGTCGACCCACGATGGCCAGGCCAAGTTTCTCAAGTTCCGCGATCTGGTGCTAGCCACCGGATCGCGCCCGGTCACGCTGCCCGACTTCAAGGTCAACGGCGGCAACGTCCTCGATTCGACCGGCGCGCTCGATCTCAAGGAGTTGCCCAAGCGGGTGGCAATTATCGGTGGTGGCTATATCGGCCTCGAAATCGGCACCGCGCTCGCCAAGCTAGGCAGCAAGGTCACCATCGTCGAGGCGCTCGACGGGGTGTTGCCGACGATGGACCGGCGCATCGCCAAGCCGATCGAAAAACGCCTCGCCGAGTTAAAGGTCGATCTCGTCGCCAAATCCACCGCGTCGGCGTTCGCCGGCGGCAAGCTCATCGTCGATACCCCAAACGGCGTCAAGAAACTCGCTGTCGACAAGGTGATTGTCGCGGTCGGCCGTAAGCCCAATAGCGGCGATCTCGGGCTCGACCGGGCCAAGATCGAACTCGACAATCACGGTCTCATCCAAGTCCGCCCCGACCGCCGCATCACCGATCACATTGCCGCCATCGGCGACATAACGCCGGGCCCGGCGCTGGCGCACAAAGCCTCGGCCGAGGCCATCATTGCCGCCGAAGCGTTGTGCGGCCGCAAGGTGGCGTTTCAACCGGCCGCTATCCCGGCGGTGGTGTTCTCCGATCCCGAGGTCGCCAGCGCCGGCCTCACCGCGGCCGAGGCCAAGGCCGAAGGAATCAAAGTCAAGATAGCCAATTTCCCGCTCACCGCATCGGGACGGGCCAAAACGCTCAACGCCAGCAACGGCTTCCTGCAGATCATCGCCGACCAGGCCGGCGATGTCGTGCGCGGCGTCCACATCGTTGGGCCCCACGCCTCCGACCTCATCGCCGAGGGTGTTCTCGCCATAGAAATGGGCGCGACCCTCGAAGACTTGGCACTCACCATCCATCCCCACCCGACCCTGTCTGAACAATATCTCGAAGCCGCTCACCTCGGCATCGGCCAACCCATTCACATGGCCGTGCTCAAATAAGCAGGAGCGACGTCGACTTAAGGGAACAGCATCTCGTCGAGGGTCTCGGTCCTACCGCAAACGAAGAGATGCTTGCATCCGCCGAGTAGCGCTCGGCAAGGTGAACGGCTTATTCGATGTCTTCGATGCGCCGGTGAATATCGCTATACATCCACCAGTTCACCTCCACGGCGTCACGCACCGTACGGACCACGAGGTCGAGATCCATGTCGGTTTTTGCGAACTCGCGCAGAAACTCGAGCCCGGCTTCGGAGTGGTCGCGGTCGGCCTCTTCGTGAACGGCGTAGAACATGGCTTGCTCGGGGGTCAGTCCGTAGTGCTCGACGAAAAGGTCCGAGAGTTTGCCGGCGGTCCCGGGCACTTGAGCTTCGCCGGCAAGTGATGTGGCGGCGACCCCTTCAAGGAAACTACGGTCGCAGGTTGCGGTCAGATACGAACGAACCGACAGGGCACCGGCGCCGTACTCGGTCGCATACATCTCCTCGGCACTAATGCCGAACGCCTCGCCCATCTGGATGTAGAGCTGCCAATGCGGCACGCCGTTCGAGTAAAGATTGCCGGTGCCCTCTTCGTAGACGACCTCGGCCATGCGGGCGCGCCATTTCGGGTTGGGACAACTCACGTAAAGCGGCCCATGATAGAAGTGGTTGTACAGCGGGATGACGCTGAATTGGCGCAAAAACTCCATCACCTGCGGCCGGCTTAGTTCGCCCCCTAGGAGCGAGATCCACAATGGATGATTACGGCGGTGTTTGCCCGCATTGATGGCGTTTATCTTTTCGAGCACCGTCGCATAGTCCATGTCCGACTGCGTCATCGTCTTCCCCATTGATTAGCTGCAAGCTTCGCGCCGAGTATACAAACGCACGTCGTCGGCGCCATCAGTTTGGTCTGCCGCCAGCGCTTAGCGAGACCGCCGTCGACTAACCAATGTTTGGTTGGACCCACACACCAAACCTAAAGATCACCCCGAGTCTCAGACAGATGCTCTACGCCAGCGCGTGTGCTAGGAGAACCCCCGACGCGTGAAACGGACGCGTTGGGGTCTCGTCGTCGAACGAGCCTGGCAACCAGAAACCGAGGGGATTGCGATGAGTAGTAAAGGACCCACCGTAGAGATTGCCGGCGCCGGCTTGTCCGGCCTTGCACTTTCCGTGCGGATGGCTCAGTTGGGTTGGCAAGTAACGCTACACGAGCGAAACGCTGATCTGCGCATGTTTGGCGCCGGTATTTGGCTGTGGGGTAACGGCTTGAAGTCGTTACAGATGGTCGGCGCGTACGATGACGCCGTCAGGCGTGCGAAAGTGATCAAGGAATGGCGCATTGCCGATCAGGAGGGGACCATCCTCATGACCCGGCAGATGACTGCGGAAGACGGCCTCCTACTGCCGCCGCGGGCCGACCTCTACCAGGCCCTCATCGATCGCGCCGTGGCCGAGGGTGTGACGATACGCACCTCCTCCACCGCGGTTTCCGTCGCGCGCGAAGGCGTCCTTGTTTTGGAAAGCGGCGAAGAACGTCATGCCGATCTGATTGTTGCTGCCGACGGGGTCTACTCACGCTTACGCGAGAGCCTTTATGCAACCCGGATTCATGACTACGGGATCGAAGCTGGAATCCGGATGCTCATCCAGCACAAGAGTGGCGATCCCGAGGATATCATTACCGAGTATTGGCACGGTCCGTGGCGGCTTCTCTACAACCCCTGCACCGACGGCGAGAACTACATCTTCCTCAGCGCGCCGATCGAGGACGAACGCGGGCGAAAGATCCCCATCGATCGAGACTTCTGGCGCGAGACGTTTCCGCTCCAGGAAGATTTGGTCAACCGCTTCCGTGAGGATGGCCGCTGGGATCGAATCGGCTACATCCGATGCCGGACTTGGTCGGACGGTCGCGTCGCCATTCTGGGCGATGCTGCGCATGGAATGCCGCCAAATCTCGGGCAGGCCGCCAATATGGCCTTCACCAACGCCATGGCGTTGGCAGCGATCGTCACCGACGGTAAAGACGTCGCGAATTCGCTGCGGCAATGGGAGGCGTTGGCGCGGCCGCTCACTGATCATGTGCAATGGTGGTCCTATATCTACGGCTACATCATTGGCCGGTGGCCCACCGACAGCATGCCGCTGCGCGGCGATGCGATCCAATTGCTGGCGAAGACGAAATGGTTCGACGAAGGAATCAATCGCGGTGCGCGAAGCGTCCCATTGGGATTTGATGGCAACACCGATTTCCGAGCGCCGACGATCGCCCCGCTTTCCGAAGACCATTTCGAGCAAACGCTGGTCAAGGAGATGCTGCTGAACGTTGTTGGCCGTCAGGTTGCGAACCGCTTGTTCTGAAGCCGTTCTGGGCGCGCCAGCGCCAGCCGGGCGCGTCCCTTCGCCGTCTTGCGGTTTAGCGTCACAGCACCGCTCATCATCCTGTCGCCACCCGCGTGACCGGTGGCTGGATCCCAGTGCTGCTCGCCGTCTGCGTCGGCAAGCCGCACCGGCGCGAGTATGAAGGCATCCCGCCGGGCGTTGTGCAGGCACATAGGAACCAGTCCGCTTTCGGTCGCCACGGTGAAGGCACAGGCTTTCAGGCGGTCAGGTTCGAGGCGGTCAGCGTCCATGAAATCGTGGACGAAGAATAAAGAGCTTGCGGATCCGGAACCGCCCAGGGCCCAACCCGCGGCGCAGTGCCCACAACCGTCCGATCCCCCAAGCAGCCACGCCCGGCCACAGCTGTGGCCGGCGGGCCGCCCAAACGATGATCTCGCGCAGCGCCCGAACCAGATCCCGGCGATCCGGATGGAACGCCCCACTGGCGGCAATCATCGCCGCAGCAAAGTTTGGCTCCCCGACCAGCGGGACGGCTGCGCCGCCAGCGACCAGAACAACGCCGGAGCGATTGCAGCGCGCGTGGCCCGCCTGGATGGCGCCCACAGCCAAGCTGCAACCAAGCCCGGCCTCGACCGCCGCGACGACCGCGTCAGCGCTGATATTATCCGACGGCCCGTCCTCGACGCCGCGTCCCACCCCCGCGTGCGGCTGGAGCGACGCCAGCCCGACGACGTCGGCATGATCGGCGAAGAAACGCGCCAGCGCGGGTATGTCGTCGAGATTGCCGGCAAACACCGTGGTGTTGAACACGACCGCGATGCCAAGGCCACGCGCCCGCTCGATGTAGTC
>Ga0115002_10002066_pt1 | contig 26578 bp, 22 predicted proteins | sample ArcticOcean_MG_C_8_FD_89576 | JGI IMG/M metagenome (GOLD analysis project Ga0115002, IMG submission 89576) | Marine microbial communities from western Arctic Ocean - ArcticOcean_MG_CB11_86 | ecosystem: Environmental > Aquatic > Marine > Oceanic | place: Arctic Ocean: Canada Basin | collected... | reverse complement strand
GTCGATGGGGCGGGGCAGCCGCGATTCTGGCGGGCGGTCTTCCTTCAGGTCGGCACCAGCAGAGAATGCTTTGTCGTTGCCAGTGACGATCAGCGCGCGACAACCTTCGATCCTACGGGTGGCTTCAATTACGGCCTCCGAGACTTCGCTGTTCATCGCGTTCATTGCTTCCGGACGATTGAAGCGGATGGTTGCTATCTGGTCTTCTATGGTAAGGATTTCTGTCATAGTGTCTCTCTTGCGCTGTGAGTTCATGTCAGCACGTTTGCGCTATTGAATAGTATTTTAATTATACCGATGTATATTGTATTCTAGTGCCCTTCTTTTATGAACTACGGCATGTTGATTAGAAGCGGGGAAACCAATGGAGTACAGATCAAGGAACAGTATCATGCACTTCAAGAACATTATTCTGGGCATAGCTGCCGTGGCCCTTCTGTTGTTTGCAACTGCTCAAGCTGACGCAGCATGCGCGCCCGACAAAGTATCCGAGAAGTATCCTAGGTATGCTGGAAAGGCAGTGGTTGTGGCGGTTACGCCGATGACTCCCCCTTTTGCTTACACAAATCCCGACAATCTCGACGAAATCATTGGTTTGGAGGTCGAGCTCATGGAAGGGGTTATGGCCTGCGCAGGGTTGGAGATTGAGTGGTTGATTGGAAAGTGGAGCGGTATCTTACCAACAGTGTTCTCGGGTGCTTCCGATCTAATGATCGGCAATGTTGTCTACAGTGAAGATCGGGCGAAACAGGGCGATTTTGTTGTGTTCATTCGAAACAGTCAGACTGTCGTTGTCAGGAAAGGGAATACACGCAGCATTGTGGGGCCCGATTCGCTGTGCGGGTTGAAGGCAGCCCAGACAATCGGCGCAGCAAGTGCGTTGGCAATGCAGGCTTACAGCGACAAGTGCTTAGCGGCAGGCAAACCTCCGATTGACATCCTGATGGCTGAAAATCAGGAATCAGCCTTCAGGCAGCTGTCTGTGAATCGCGTGGATACGGTAATGGAAGGCACCGAAGGTGCAACGCGGCGCATACAATCGCCGATCGGGCAGAGGAATTTCGAGGCGGCCTTTAGTTTCACCGCTGACGCTATGGCTGGCGCGATCACCCGTAACGACAATGACGAGATGCTGCAAATTCTCGCAGACGGGATGACAGCCATGAAGGAAGACGGCAGAATTGACGAGCTGTTCGACAAATACCAAATCAGCCGAGAGCAATTTTTCCCGATCCAGATTCTGAAGAAATGATTGAAGGCAGGCCAGATAATTGTCGAATCAAGTGCGTTGGCAATGCTTTCGATTTCCGTATGATCACTGATATGAAGTCGGACCCCAAGATGCCTTTTGTACGTGACGTGGATGATCTGAGCTCCGAACACGGGCAGAAAATCGAGAGCCCCCGGCGCTATTGGGTCCGTAACGAAGGTGACGCATGAGTGGGCTACGCGAGGCGGCCGTTGTCGGTGTCGCGGAATCTGACGAGATTGGCGTTGTGCCAGATAAGTCTTCGCTTCAGCTTCAGGGCGAGGCAACGTTGAACGCGCTTGCCGATGCAGGACTGAAACTCTCTGATGTTGAAGGGCTGTTCAGCGCGGGCTTTCGCCCAACCGAAGTTGCCGAATACCTCGGGATCCAACCACGTTATTTTGATGGCACCCATGTTGGCGGATCGTCTTTCCTTGTGCATCTTGGCCATGCGGCAGCGGCCATCGCCTCGGGGCGGATAGATGTGGCGCTGATTGTCGGTGGTGAAAGCGGGCGCTCGCGGGTCGGCCTGCCTGCTGGATTTTCGGGCTCGCACAGTAGTGCACAAAGTATGGAAGGGCAGTTTGAAAACCCGTATGGCTTGCCCGGTGCTATTGGGGGCTATGCCATGGCATGCGCACGCCATATGCACCTATACGGTACAACGTCCAAACATCTGGCTGAAATTGCCGTGGCCGCACGCAAATGGGCCGCGCTCAATCCCCGCGCCTATAAACGCGAGCCACTGACGGTGGAGGAGGTCCTGGCTTCGCCCATGGTCAGCTGGCCGTTCCGTAAGTTTGATTGTTGCCTTGTCACGGATGCGGCGGGAGCGGTGGTGCTGACCAGCTTGAATCGCGCTCGCGATCTGAAGAAAAAGCCGGTGCGTGTGATAGGCTGGGGCGAAGGCAGTGACCATCAGCTCATCAGCCAGATACCCGACCTGACCTCTGGTCCCGGTCGCATCTCCGGGCCGGATGCTTTTGCTATGGCAGGTGTGCGCCACGAAGATATCGATGTGGCGCAAATCTACGACAGCTTCACCTATACCGTCCTGACCTCACTAGAGGATATCGGCTTTTGCAAGAAGGGCGAAGGCGGCGATTTCGTGTCTGGCGGGCGCATTGCGCCGGAGGGCGATTTTCCGTTGAATACTAGCGGCGGCGGGTTGTCCTACACCCATCCGGGCATGTTTGGCATTTTTACTATCGTCGAAAGCGTGCGTCAGTTGCGTGGCGATTTCATCGATCAGGGCCTGCGTCAAGTGGCCGGGGCCAAGCTCGGCCTTGTCCACGGTACCGGCGGCAAACTTTCAGCAACGGGGACCGTCATTCTGGCGGCAGATTGAAAATGACAGATTATCTCAAGCCCCTTCCAAAATCCGATCCGGTCACCGCCCCGTTCTGGGAAAGCCTGCATCGAGGCAAGGTAGAAGTGCAATGCTGCGGCGATTGTAAAAGCTTCGCGTTCTACCCGCGCGCCCTTTGCCCCGCCTGCGGATCGCGCAAACTTGCCTGGACTCCAGTGTCAGGCAATGGACATATCTATTCACTGACCATCGTTACGCCCGGCCGCGGCCCCGGCACTTTTAAAAATGACAGGTCCTATGTCGTTGCACTGGTGGAACTTGAGGAGGGCTGTCGCATGATGAGCAATATCGTCGATGTCGCTACCAATGCCGATGACGTGAAGATCGGGATGCCGGTTGAAATCGTCTATGATTGTGTAACCGAAGACGTCACTCTACCTAAATTCAGGCCAGTCACCCAATCTGTGACAAAATAATTTCGCTGCTCAGCTGGTGCAGCATTCCACTTGCGTTCTATGGCGGAGATAACTTTTATTCTACTTATACTCCGAGCGTTTCTGATAGAGGTAACGCATTGATGGACATTCGATCGACCTCACGGCAACGTGAGCGAATAAGTCAAGAAGCACTCCGCTGCTCAAGGGACGCAAATGTCAGAACCATTAATAAAGGCTGAGGGGTCACGTCATGGCTTTGCCATGGCGATCATGGTGCTGGGTTCTATCGCTATCAGCTTCGCCGGGCTTCTGGTACGTAGTATCGAAGGCGCTGATTCCTGGCAGATCAATTTCTATCGCGCCCTGTCCCATATCATGGCGATTATGCTCATCCTTATTTTGCAATATCGCGGCAAAACCATATCGCGTATACGGGGCGTCGGCAGGCCTGGATTATTGGGTGGTCTCATGCTTGCTGTGGCCGGGATTGCCTATCTGCAATCCATCACCAACACGACCGTGGCAAACACCTTGTTCATGCTCAGTGCTATCCCATTCTTTACGGCCTTATTCGCCTGGTTGATCATGCACGAACGTCTCCGACGTGAAACGCTCATCACCATGCTGGTGGCAGCCGTCGGGGTGGTGATGATACTGGCCGACGGGTTTGGCATTGGATCAGCCTATGGCAATCTCATGGGGTTACTGGCGGCGCTGTGTTTCTCCGGGTTTGCGGTGATCGTACGGAAATACCGGGATGTGGATATGCTGCCCTCAGTGGTAGTTTCCAGCGTGATTATTTTGCTCGTCTCGTTCGCCGCTCGCTACAATGATCTCGTTATTTCACCCAAGGACATGGTGTTGTGTTTCATCTGGGGCGCGATCTTGGCGGGTTTTGCTAACTGGATGTTCATCATTGCCTCGCGCTATCTGATCGCGGCTGAGGTCACCCTGTTCATGATGCTGGAGTTTTCGTTAGGACCACTATGGGTGTGGATGTTCGTAGGCGAAATTCCCACGGGCATGACCGTCCTCGGCGGCGCCATGGTCATCGGCGCCGTCGTGTGCCTCTCAGCGCTGCAATTGCTATTGGCCAGAAAACCCCGCGCACCGGCAGATCCCGGGACCACTGAAGCTAATTTCTAAGAGACACTTTTCTACTCTTTGGCTTTCCAGTTTAACCCGCTAATTGCAGATACTGGCATTGGGTTAAGTCCTCTTGCTTGATGACCGTCATCAATGACTTCGTTTGATAATTGGATTGCCATCGTTAAGCTGGGATTTCACAAAATTGATCTGTCTCAACCGCCACGCTCACATTGAATAATTATCTTCAATGCAAGATTGCACTAGAATGCTTCGCTGGTTTGATAGTGATTTGCTATTAAATGACGACTACTCGGGATATCACCGATACACGCTCAGCCAGGCTTTCATCATGTCACTGACGAAGTTGGGTTTGTCAAGATGTGGCCAGTGGCTGACGCCTGGCATGGTGACCAGGGTCCAGTCCTGTGTCAGATGATCCCAGGTGTTGTTAAGTCCTTCCGGCAACAAGGCATCATCCGCCAATCCGTGAAACTGCAGCACCGGTGCCTGCACCTCGGGCAGCTTAAAGAAGGCGCCAGAATCATAGGGTGGGCGGGGCCAGTTCGCTCGGTAGTAGTTCATCATGGCCTCGACACTCGAGCGACTGAAGGCCTCGAAATAATGCGCATACGCCTCCTCTTCGCCTGCGTCCTGCACTTCCTTAAAGGTCAGCGGGTATACGCCCTGAAAGGTCAGCTTGTCTAACACAAGCCTGGCGGCATAATGCTCGACCCCCCTCCACTCTGTTTCAGAGTTCGGTTGCTGATAATCCCGCGCGTACGCCGATGCCTCATGCTGTTGTTCGAAACGGGCCAGCTCTCGCACCACGTTTCTGGGGTCAAGCAGGTTCAAGATGATAAGCTGATTGGTCATCTCCGGCCGATGAGCGGCAAAATACCAGGCAATGCCGGCGCCCCAATCATGACCGACGATGATGGCACTGTCCTTGCCTTCGGCTTCAATAACTGCCGCGACATCGTTTCCCAGTATTTCCAGGTCGTAGTTCTCCACCCCGGTTGGCTGATCACTCAGATTGTAACCGCGTGTATCCATGGCGACTACGGTATAATCCCCTGCCAGCGATTTCATCTGATGGCGCCAGGTGTACCAGTAATCAGGGTAGCCGTGCACCATGACCATGAGCGGGCCGTCGCCCATGACGACGTAATGAATGCGCACACCGTCGCTGTCAACATAGCGGGGGTCAACCCGTTCGGTGATGTCCTGTGCATTTACTAGGCCGGTAACAAGCAACCCGACCGCTAAGAGGAAAAAGTTGTGTAATGAAAAGAGCATGAGTAATTCCTTTGCACGCTTACTCAAGTGCCTGGTAGACCATCGTGTTGAATCTTACGCGGATGTCAGATTCGCTCGGGCGGACCTGAGACATGAATACTGCGATCAGGTTTTCGCTTGGATCGATCCAGTAATCAGTAAGGAATGCACCACCCCAGGAATAGGAGCCAATCGAGCCCAATTCACCGGACTTCCCAAGATCACCAATAACTTCAAAACCTAAACCGAAATCAGGAATTTGATCGCCGTCCGAATCGATGCGAGCACTTTGCATAAGTTCCACAGACTTGCGGCTCAATATTCGCGAGCCATTCAGTTCTCCGTTGTTCAGCAGCATTTGCAGAAAACGTGCGTAATCATAGGCCGTGGAAGACAAGCCTGCACCACCGGAAAAATAAGTCTGTCCGTCTCCGGCCGGGTAATGTGGGTTGTCGAGAATGATATTGGATTCATCTCCCCGCGAGACGATCAGTCCTTCTTCACCGACCTCGGCATAGAGTGTGACAAGGCGGTCGAACTTGGTTTTCGGTAGATAGAAATAACTATCCTGCATGCCCAATCGAGTGAATATTTCCTCGCTAAAAAATTGGTCCAGCGGTTTGCCGCTGACCACTTCAATCAGGTATCCAAGCAGATCGACGCTGAGGCCATAAGAGTACTCTGAGCCGGGTTCGAACAGCAGTGGTTGCGCGGCCAAAAGCTTCATTTGACCAGCGAGGGTAATGTCCTTGCTGGTCATTCCATCGATTATTCCGGCATCTACGTAGGACGTCTGTAAAGTGGTGGAATAAAACGGATAACTGATTCCAGATGAGTGAGTAAGCAGATCAATGATCTTGATTTTGGCAGTAGCGGGGACTGTGGCAGACACGTCACCATTGGCATCCACCTCCGATACCACCCTCATATCGGCATACTCGGGAATGTACTTCGAAACCGGGTCGTTCAGCTGGAAAAGTCCACGCTCGTAGAGGATCATCACCCCCACTGACGTGATTGCCTTGGTCATTGACGCAATGCGAAATATGCTATCTTTTTGCATCGGTGTTTGCGTTTCTATATCGCCAAAACCGAAGCTCTTGAAATAGGCTAGTTGACCGTCCCTGGCAACCAGGGCAACCGCACCCGGAATATTGCCGCTGGCAATTTCGGCGTTGATTACCGCATCGATTCTGTCCAGGCGCTCCTGCACGAAGCCAGTGTTGTCAGGCAGGTCAGATTCTGTAAATTGCGCCCATGCGGTGTTAGTTGCAAGAAGCAACAGCCCGATTACGAAAGTCGCATTTCTCATTTTTTCTCCACTAAGCAGTTCTTTATTGTTGGGAATCGGTTAAAATTTAATTCGGTAAATAGAGAACCTCTGCACATTCTCATAAACAGAAAAAAGTCGGGCAAAGTGCGCCGACTAGCGCATTCTTATACCAAGATTAATTGTTATGGAATCAAGACTGGAACGAAACGGGTCATGCCCTTAAACACTCCAAGATCTCCAGCATAAACATTGCCATCTTTGTCTGCAGTAACACCTTCACCCATTGCGCCAACACCACCCATGCCAGACGGCCGAATTGTGGACTCATGTGGGGGAACAAAATACAACACTTCGCCGTTGCGCACATTGCCTACGCGCAGCCCTTTTCTCCATCCTCCCGGGTTGTAGTTTTCATCAGATTCAGAATCAATGGCGTAAAGTAAGTCATTACTGGGATCTATGTAGATTCCAGAAGGTCGACTGAATTGGTACCAGGTGTCTGTCCACTCGCCGTCTTGGGTAAAGATCTGAATACGATTGTTGCCACGATCTGCAACAAATAAACGACCCTGGGAATCCATTGCAAAACCGTGTGGCGTGCGGAACTGGCCATCATCCCAACCATACTCACCGAAGTGACCTATATAAGTGCCATCTGGCTCCCACATGGTTATTCGATCCTTGGGATCAGGGCCAGGTTCATTTGTAAACTGAGAATTGTGAGTTTCAGCAATATAAATACGGCCATTCGGCGCGATCAAAACATCGTTTGGGTCAGTAAGATGAGTAGGTGGATCACCCACCTCGCCTGGGGTACCGATGGTCATCAGCAACTCACCATCAGGACTAAATTTAAGTACTGCACTGCCTAAATTCGCTGCAGCAGGGTTTTCATCAATTTCATCTTGGTTCGCAACGCGCGCATCAGCAATCCAGACATTGCCTTCATGGTCCACATCCATGCCATGTGGCCAAACCATTAGACCGGCACCGAACTGCTCAACAACACGCCCATTCGGGTCTAGTTTAACAATAGGCTTGATATCCGGAGTCGTGGCACATTGATTTGTACCGCAGCGATCTCCTGCCCACACGTGCACGCCGTCAATATCGATATCTACCGCGCTGACCGAACCCCAAGGACGACCATCCGGCAAAGTCCCAAAATCACGCTGTGTGGCATAAGGATTCGGTAAGTTATTGATCGGCCGCTGACCCGCATGCGCAGCTGGCTTTCCAGTCTCTGCCATTGATCCTTCAGTCTGAGCAAATGGATTTGCTTGCGCCATTGCACCTGCAGATACCAACGAAAATATAAGTCCCACTAATCCAGTTTGTACCAAGACCCCAAGCCAGAGTTTATTTCTTTTAATCATTATGATCTCTCTTGTCTTCTCTTCTCTAGACTTCCAGTATTAGGAACTAACTACTAACAACAATTCTGCTCTGCTTGCCCGTTGCGGTTTATGCTGGCATCTATTTTGTCACTATACCTTTTCACCAATTTTCGACGTTAGCGGCTGTAATGATGATTCCCTAGTATGCCTTGCAAGATTATGTGACTAAACTACAAAATAAGTAAATATGTACATTTTTACAAGATAATTATACAATTGAATAATAAGTATATCAATCTCGAAAAATAGCCAAATTAACGAAGAGACAACGCCATGAAAACCAATGTGAGACGAATCCCACATTACATACTCTGCGCTTTTACACTCGTTACCGCCAGTGCCGCGTGTGCTCAATCTGGCTACCAGGTACCACGAACTAGCGACGGACAGCCCGATCTTCAGGGCGTGTGGGGCAACGATATTATCACTCCTGTGGAGCGACCTGACATGTTCGAAGGACGCGAATTTCTCACCGCGGAAGAAATGCAGCTTTTGGCGGAGGCATCCGGCAATATTCAAGCAGAAGTGGAGGACGCCCTATTTGGCGAATCAGTGTTTGCATCGGCCTTGTCGGGAGACCTTGGATCCAATGATCCCACCACCGGCAACTACGACCAGTTCTGGATGTCGGAGCGGAATGTGGGCACCCGCACTTCCCAGATTATTGACCCTCCCAATGGCAAATATCCACCGCTTACCGAGGAGGGCATCGCTAGAAAGGCAATGATGGCCTTAGTGAGAAATAACTCGGCCGCCAACGGACCGCGGTTTGAGACTCTTGACTCCCATCTTAATCTAAGCTTGGATGATCGTTGCATCAGCAACGGCTCACCTTATCTGGATTCCGGCTACAACAGCTACTGGCAAATCGTACAGTCCGGGGAGTACGTCGTGATTCTGCAAGAGATGATTCATGAAGCCCGAGTCATTCCCCTCACCGACATGCCCCATGCGCCCGAGGCTATCGAGTTTTTACATGGCGATTCCCGCGGCCACTGGGATGGAGACACCCTGGTGGTGGAAACGCGCAATTATTCGGATAAGAGTGAGCTCAGCTACAACCGCGCCGAGCTAAATGTTGAACGCTTCACTCGCATCGGTGACAGACAGTTGCGTTATCAGTTAACTTCGAACGACCCCGATACTTACTCTGCGCCTTATACTCGGGAAATTATCTTCGATTATTCCGACGGAGATATTTACGAGTTTGCCTGTCACGAGGGCAATTATGCGCTGGCTAATATGTTGCGAGGTGCGCGGGAAGAAGAACGTCGGGCGTCCCTCGGCGAGAATTAATTTACACCCTGGCCTGCTAAAACAAATAAGGAGAGGGAGAAAATCATGTCAGCCACTCGGCCACTGATCGCCGCCCTCGGCACTTTAATATTCCTGGCCGGATGTGCAACTTCCGGCAACATCATCACCGGGGGAGGTTTGCTCAACCCCAACTCTGTAGTCACCAACCATAGGCACGACGACACCCTGGTGGTGGAAGCCAAGAGCGTCGCACCTGGCGATTCGTTGGACCAGCCTCCAGCTCCTCAATGGACGCCGAACTGGCAACTCGGCGAGCCCGACCTGATCGTGAAGTTCTCGACGCCGTACTCGCTCCCGCTGGAAGATTCCGACGTATTCCGCAATTTCGTGATACCGAACGTGACCGCGTCCGAGCGCTATGTGCGCGCGCTCGAGTTCAGGCTCGACAATCGCCAGGTCGTTCATCACGCTGAGTTTCGACTCGACGAGAGTGACGCCTCGTGGCAACGTGATAACGAGGAACCTGGATCCGGCTTCGTGGGCATGGACAACACAACAGCGCACTTTCCTGACGGCCATTTCGTGAATTGGGTCCCAGGCAAGCAAGCCTCGGAGTTGCCCGAAGGGCTCGCCTGGCGACTCCCGGCCCAAGCGGATCTCGTGGTTCAGCTGCACATGATGCCGTCGGGTTTCGAGGAGGTCATCGATCCCCAGATTGGGTTCTACTTTGCCGACCAGCCTCCCGCACTGAGTCCCCAGATGATCTGGCTCGGCTCGCGCTGGCTGCCCATTGCTGCGGGTGACCCCGGCTTCACGACTCGCGACAGCTATGAGTTGCCCTTCGATGTCGAAGTAATGAGCGTCCTACCTCACTGCCATTTCATCTGCAAGAAAATCAAGGCGTGGGCTATTCTGCCGGACGGCAGCCAGCAGTGGCTTGTTAGGATCGAGGAATGGGACTTCTACCGGCAGGAAGAGCTCCACTTCAAGCGATCGCTGCGCCTGCCGCGGGGCACGACTGTGTCGATGGAGTTCGGCTACGACAACTCCGCCGACAACTTGCGCAATCCCAACGACCCACCGCAAGATATCGAATTTGGCCCCCAGTCCTCCAACGAGATGGCCGACTTGTGGATCCAGGTCATGCCCCGCAACGACCGTGAGAGTATGGACCTGAGGCTTTCCTCCGCTCGTCACTTACAGCAGAAGATAATCGAACAGCAGGAACAGCTGGTCGAACTCGAGCCCGACGTCAACGGCCACCTCAAACTGGCCCGGAGCTATCGGCGTGCTAGTCAGCTGTCCGAGGCGGTGACTCAACTCAACAAGGCGCTTGAACTCGCGCCCGAGAACACCACGGTGCTGGAGAGTCTTGCCATCGCGCTGACGGATGTGGGACGACACCACGAGGCGCTCGTACACTGGTGGCGCGGTGTCCAGCTCGCTCCGAATGATTCCCGTGCGCATCTCAATCTGGGGACGGCCCTCGGTTTCTCGAATCAGGTTGCGGAAGCGGAGTCTCATCTGAAGCGCGCCACAGTGCTGGATCCCAGCTTTGCTCCGGCATTCTTTCGATTAGGCCGCGCACAGTCCTACCTGGGCCGTTTCGACGACGCTCTGGGAAGTTTCCGCGCCGCCTTGGCGCTCAACCCCAATGAAACCATGCCACTCCACGCCGCGGCTCGCTTGCTGGCAACTCATCCTGATCCCAGCAAGCGCAGATCCAGCGAAGCCCTGGAGCTGGCCAACCGAGCGCTGACACTTCTCCCCAGACCCGACGCCTGGTCGTTGAGTACGCTAGCGACGGCCCAGGCCGCAATAGGAGATTTTGAGCTGGCTACCGCGACTGCAAGACAGGCTTTGAGCCGAGTCGCATCCGGTGAGGAGAGATCGTTGGGCCCCATCATCCAGCGCCAGATTGACCATTATCAGCAAGGTCGGGTCGAGGTTGCAAGAGCAGCGGGGGACAAACGATTCGTAGCGCCCGGCGAACAGCAACCGTCCGCCAGGCGTGTGGAGTGAGGATACTCGCCGTCCAGAAATAGCCTATGGGCGGGTTCTCTTATTGCTTGGCTGGTACAAACGAAAGAAAACGCCTCGGGTTATCAACCAAAATCTTACGAATGATATCTTCAGGTACTCCAGCAAAGCGAAGTTTAGGTACAAACTGCATTAACACCGAAGACCATCCATGACCATAGTAGTGATTAAACTGACGCATATTACCCATGTCGGAAGAGAATAGAATGTGATCTTCAAGCCCGGCGTCGAGAAGGTTCTGAACCATCCTTACTTTATCCTTAGCGGGGATGTTAGATGCGCCCATCTCATGTCCAAGTGTATCAAGCCCAATGAAAGCACCTCGGCGTGCGACTTCTTTATGTGTCACTAGTGGGTCGTGTTCCGGCTTTATTGTGGACAGATGACCAATAACGACATGAAAAAGATCGACACCAATACCCTCAATCGTGTCCATCTGTTCAAAGGCACAGGTCGGGCAGCTCTCATGTGGCGTATGGGTAAAAATGGATAACCCTGTTTGCAAATGTGCACGAGCAATTGCTCTGTGTACTTTGCGTTCATCCGGGCGCATTTCGAGCGAAGAGGCAATTTCACCGAAAGCACCCCACCGCTGTGTATTGGCGTCCGTGACCAACTCCTCTACTAATTCATCTTCAGACATCGCAGCCACACGAACTGGATAATTGGCAAAAGCAATATCTTGAAAGTAACCACCGGCCATGATGATCTTAACTTCACTGCGGCTGGCAATGGTATTAATGTTTTGTATTTGTTCAGGGGTTCTTCGGCCTGTGGCTGCATCAACAATACAACCAAGCCCATTGAAAGCACATTCGCGTAATTCTTCCACCGCTAAGTCTACTTCAGCACGACCTACGTGTTCATGAAAAAGTGTCGCTCCGTTGGCTAGTTCGTTCGGATCAATGTCGCCTTGCAGTGTTCGAATTATTGCGCTTCGAGGGAAGGAAGGGGAATCGACGCTTGAAAAGCTCTGTTGGGCCAGGGCTGGGCGAACGCTGGCGCCTGCTGCAACCACACCAGCCGCAGTTCCAATGAGGCCGAGCGCCTCTCGTCGTGTATAGTGTTGGGATTGGGTTTTTGTTCTTTTCGAATCTAAAGAATTCATCATTATTATCTCCGTTCCACATCATTTATGTAGTAGAAGCTAGGCAATGGTATTGCGCTAACTACTGGAGCGGAAACATTAGTTGAACCAAGCATGGAGGCACGTTCTCAACTGGATTTCCAAGTACCAAACTGAACACTGGTCAAACCTCCAAGACAAATCACCAGGAACGGGATGATTCTACAAGGTTATTGTTGCCGGACTCCAAACGTTCCCGCTCCCTGCGTTCTTCTTCCCGCGCACCTCGCAACATATTAGTCATCGCATAATTGCCCTCGTGACAGGCAACCTCGAAAATAGCCCCGTCGGCATAATCGAAGATAAGTTCCAGAGTAAAAGGGGCAGTGTAAGTTTTGGGCTGGTGCGAAGTTAACAAATAACGCAACTGTCTGTCACCGATGCGAGTTAAGCGTTCAACATTTAGTTCGGCGGTGTTCACGCTACGGTTATGCTTATCCGAATAATTGCGAGTTTCCACCACCAGGGTGTCACCGTCCCAGTAGCCGCGGGAATCGCCGTGCCAAAGCTCGATAGCCTCCGATACATGCGGCATGTCGATGAGGGGAATGACTCGGGCGTCATGAAACATCTCCTGCACGATCACGACGTACTCCCTGGACTGTACGATTTGCCAGTAGCTGTTGTAGCCGGAATCCAGATAGGGTGCGCCATTGCTGATGCAGCGGTCATCAGTTTGCAGATCCAGCCAGGAGTCAAGGGTCTCAAACCGCTCTCCATTGGCGGCATTTTTATTTCTTATTTGGGCAACTCTCGCCCGTTCAGCGATACCCTCCTCGCTAAGCGGTGGGTATTTGCCATTGGAAGGGTCGATAATCTGGGAAGTGCGGTTGCCCACACTCCGTTCCACCAACCAGGAGTTATCGTAGTTACCGGTGGTAGGATCATTGGAGTTAATTTCTCCGGACAAGGCGGCTATATACACTTCGTCCGCAAATAGGGCGGCCCCCGAGTCTGATTCAATTTCGCTGACTCGTCCCTCCAATTGCTGCATTTCTTCCGCGGAGAGAAATTCCCGCCCTTCGACTATGTCGGGTCGCTCCACAGGAGTGATGGTGTTGTTGCCCCACACGCCATGAAGATCGGGCTGTCCCTCGCTAGTTCGTGGTACCTGGTAGCCAGATTGAGCGCACGCGGCGCTACCGGTGGCGAGTGTAAAAACGCAGAGTATGTAATGCGGGATTCGGCTCACGTTGGTTTTCATGGCGTTGTCTCATATTTACTGAATTATGCTAATTAGACTGGTTTTCGAGATGGACTTAATCGGTGTACACCCCTGACTCCTATTTGCTTTAAATGAGCGCGTCAGGGTGTCTCTGCACTCTTACGCAGATGGCCATACATCAGTTCTTCTGCAAACTCTACACATTTGAATTCAAGCAACTGCATATTCGTATCGAGTCGTCTATACAGTGGCAGTCGAATAGTCCAGGGTCTGGTGTAGACATTGGGATCTTCCAGGGTTGCTTCGTACATCAATACATTAGGACCCACGTGGGTATAACGCTCTGTCACCTGCAGTGCGTCGGTGTGGTGATTACCCGCATGATCCAACCAGGTATCAGGCATCTGATCCGCAACATCGATAACAAGAGAGCCGCCTTCAAAATGACCTCGGCTGTGACCCATCCAGCTAAAAACCGGAGCCTCAAAATCCGGTCGATTCATATAGACAATCCGGCTCGCACTGGCGAATTCGTAAGCCACCACAAGGTGTTCTGATGACTGGATAATCTGAAACGGGAAAGGCATGTAATTAGCGCGGGGAATACCAGGCATGTAACACTTAACGACGGGATCAAGGGTCAGCCAATCTTCCCTGTTTGCCTGTTGTTGTGCACGGGCAGCTGGAGTATAGGGTATCGCCTTACCCTCAACCACACCAAGCCCCGCGGGTATCGCACCAACTGCCCCAAGCACGGGCAGTGGTGGAAAATCTGCGGTATGGGGTTCGAGGTTGTAATGCGCGCTACCCAAAGCCTGCCAGATACCACCGAAATCCGGATTGCCATCAGCAGTCCGTGGAATTGAGCTGTTTTCGGCAGCCTGAACACTCGTCAAACCTGCAAGAGAAATAACTAGGAAGGGGATGATGCAACAACAGGTTTTTGCCAGAATATTCATGCCGGTCTCCATCGATGTAATTGTAGTCAAGGCCGCCCGAAATCGAGCAGGTGCAGATTCTAACTGGAATGTTCAATCGCATAATCGGTCTGTGAAGATGTATAAGTTTATCTATTCTGGCCAGCCACATAGTCTTGAATGGCATACCAACGAATCAACATTGCGGCCCCTAACTGGGAAACAGGGTGAAAAGGTACGCGGGGGGTCTGTTCCACTGGTAGCATCAAATCTTCACGCTCAGATCTGCCGTTGCATAAGCTGAGTTCTCGGCCGAGTATAGTAGCCAGCGCAAGACCACGACCACTGTAGCCTTGAGCGGCCCATGCGCCATCGGCGAGATGTAGTATTCGTGGGAACTGATCGATACTGATTGCAATCCAGCCACTCCAGCTTTCAGCCCACTCGAACTCAATAGATGGGTATACTTCTTTGAGACGCTTACTAGCGGTTTTTAAGTCGGCTTTACCATTGGCGCCCATTGCGGGGCCGCCGATACCGAGATGTATCTGTCCACTGGGAAGCTTCCTGATGCCAGACCAGAGTTGGCGAGTATCGGTGATGAAATGGTTCTGGGGGAGAATATCAGCTAACTGAGCTGGATCGATAACAGTGGTGGCTGCACCAAAGCCTCGAACACGGACAAAGCCTTTCTCTAGCCCTGGCCAAATACCCTTTGTGTAAGCATTCGTGCAGAAGTAGATATTCTCGCATTCAACACTGCCCTGGGGAGTCGTGACCTGCCAGTTTCCATTGGGCTTTTGTTCTACACCAATAGCGGGAGTATTGTTGTATTGCTTGACTCCTAGTTGATGAGCGGCCTTGAATAGCCCTTGAGCATAAGCCAACGGATTAATCGATAAAGCGCGTCTATCAACTAGACCGGCACGATAGTATTCACTACCAATGAGTTGGTTAAATTCTGCGGCATTGAGATACTCGACATCGGCACCTCGTGATTGCCAGTATTCGGCGCGGTTTTGTAGTATTTTTTCGAATGCCTTTGTGTGAGCACCGAAAGCCCATCCATCACTATCAAAAGCGGCGTCTATTTTGTAGCGATTGAGTAATTCTGAAACCAGGGCGGGGCCCTCCGCCAGGGCATCAATTATCCCAGTGCCACGTTTCCGGCCATAGTGGCGGATTATCGCTTCTTCGTTGTTTTTGTGGCAAGGCACAACTGATCCAAAAGCACGTCCAGACCCACCCCAGCCAGGAACTTTGGCTTCAAGCTGTACGACAGATTTTCCCGCTTCGGCAAGGTGTATCGCTAGTGTATTGCCCGTAATTCCGGCGCCAATCACTACGGCATCAGCTTGAATAGGGTTAAGCAATGCCTCCCTTTCACACTCGCTCGACACTTGGGTCTGATAGCTGGTCGGTATACTGTAAGGCTCGTGAACACCGAATGACATGTTATTTTCCTACTGCTGGTCTCATGGTCCACATTAAGTACGCATATAATTGGTCTTATGGTTCACATTAAGCATAATAAGTAGCTATATTTTATTCATATGTATAAAGTATCCTTTTGAAAAGGAAACATCAAGCTGAATTTTCACAGCTTGGGCGTGGCTGGAATCAGGAGAGATTGTGGTTCTGAGTTGGCCAGTATCAATTCTCTAAGGAATTGATGACTATGAGTGAGTGGAGAGCCTGGGAATTGGTAAAAGTCTTAAGCCGCGACGAATTGTCAATAGCAACAGGAAAGCAGCGTATGCTTAGTAGGCACAATATGTATAATAGGCGCAAATTTTTTTTGGGTGGTGAGTTTTTAGTATGAAAGTAAATGAATCGAAACCGCTAAGGCGCTCATTGACTGATGAGGTGAGGGATCATATCCGAGATGGTATAGCAGAGGGTCGATACCTGCCAGGTGAGCGGCTGCGAGAAGGAACCATAGCCGAAGTGCTTGAAGTTAGTCGTACACCGATCAGAGAAGCGATGAGAATTCTGGAAGCTGAAGGATTAATCGTGAACCAGCCATGGAAAGGTATTACCGTAGCAACCCTGAGTCATAAACAGATATCGGACTTCTATTCCTATCGAGAATTAATTGAGGGTCTTGCGGCCGAGATGGCTGCCAGGGTGATCACTGACGATGATATTGAGCGCTTAGACGTTTCTCTTTTGCAATTAGAGCAAGGGCGTGACCAAACGGGGAGCGAATTGGGCGAAGGAAATGAGCAGTTTCATCAATTGATATTTGATATTTCAGGAAACCGGTTTCTTAGCCAATCGGAAGATGTGCTTAATACTGCGAAAACATTAATATGGAAGCCTGTCTATCGTACCCATGAGCGCTGGCAGGCTGCTCAACAAGAGCACCGCAAATTGTTCGCTGCATTGCGAGAGCGTGACCCAATAGCTGCCAAGGCGGCAGCGATAGAACATGTGCGTAATTCCGGACTGACCCGTGTCGCAGCAATCGTGAGTGAAGAACTAGAGGCAGATAACCCCAGACGATAAAATCGTTCATGGTGATAGTTTAGTTAGCCCAGACGATTGCTTTGGTTTGCATATAAACGCGGATTCCCTGCGTTCCTTTTTCTCGTCCCAGGCCACTTTCCTTATACCCGCCAAATGGTGTCGAGATCGATTGTTGTTTATAAGTATTGATCCAAACCGTGCCCGCTTGTAATCCACGTGCAACTCGCCAGGCGCGTTTTAGATCATTTGTCCAGATTCCGGAGGCCAATCCATAGACACTATCATTGGCTTGACTGAGTAAATCTTGCTCGTCGTCAAAAGGTAATACTGCGACCACAGGGCCGAAAACTTCTTCCTGACAGATACTGGATTGATTACTTACATTGCCAATCACCGTGGCAGGATAATAGGCACCCGATGCGAGCGCCCCGGTTTGCGTTATTTCTCCACCACAGAGCAGCTTTGCACCTTGCTCAAGTGCTCGCGTAACTAGACTATGCACGAGGTCACGGTGCTGGAAGTTGGCCAGAGGACCTATTTCAGTTGATATTGCATCAGGGGGGCCCATGACTAATTCATTGGCGCGTTCAACTAATGCTGATACAAACGAATCGTAAATCGAGCGCTGGATAAAAACTCTTGAACCGGCGACACAGGATTGCCCGGCACCAGAAAATATTCCAGTCACTACGCCGTTCAGTGCAGCATCGAAGTCGGCATCGGCAAAGACAATGTTGGGTGATTTGCCGCCTAATTCTAAAACTACGGGTTTTAATAATGCGCCAGCACTCGCTGCAATACGTTTCCCGGCCACTGGGCCGCCGGTGAAGCTAATCATGCCAATATCTGTATGCTCGACAATCAAGCGACCTATATCGGAGGCGCCCGTGATGACCGACAATACACCGGGGGGCAAGCCGGCCCGTTCGCCAATGCGCGCATATTCAAGTGCAATGAGAGGTGTGAATTCGGAGGGCTTAAGTACCACGCAATTACCAGCGGCAAGAGCCGGCGCGAGTTTGTTTGCTTCAAGTAGGGCTGGTGAATTCCAGGGAGTGATCAAGCCGACGATACCGATGGGTTCGCTCACTGCGATTGACAAATAGTCCCCCCGTGAAGGTGTAACAATATCTTCTAAGGTTTCGCATATACTCGCATAGTAACGGAAGCAGTTTGCTGAATCGGCAATTTGTTGACGGCTTTCGCCGATGGTTTTGCCGTTGTCGGTCATTTGAATCTGACTAAGGTTTTCGGCATCTGCATCAATCAGCTCACCCATACGGTAGAGAAATCGAGCACGCAAATGCGGTTTTAAATCACGCCAGTCAGGATTGTTGAGTGCTTGCTGAGCGCCTTTAACAGCAATATCGACATCAGACGCAGAGGCACCGCCAATTACCGCAATTTCATTACCATTTGCGGGATTTATCGTGGCAAATGGTTCACCACTACCGGTGGTCCATTCTCCTGCGATATAAAATTTAACTGTCTCGCTCACCAAATGTTCTCCTGGCTCTCCTGTAAGGTAAGTGGTGTTCTTATTGGGAACTACTTCACCATTAAGTAAAATCTTAATTCTAAATCTTGAGCCTAAACCATCGGTAGTCATCATTCGATAGCAAATCACTATCAAACAAACGACGCATTAGTGCAATCTTATCTTGACTGATTTTATTCATATGTATAAATTATACGTTTATAGATAATGAATACAAGTTTTGATGTTCTGCATTTGATAAGAGGATGACGCGATTAAAGAAGATGAGGATATACAGCCATTGAACCAGCAAGCAAAGAATGATTTTGACCCGGTGACCTTAGAAATCATGTGGTCGAGATTAATCTCCATTGCGGATGAGTCTGCAGCGGCATTATTGCGCACGGCCTTTTCGACGCTGGTGCGTGAATCCAACGATTTTGCCACCGTATTGATGGATGCTGACTGTAATTGCCTGGCGGAAAATACCGGTGGCATTCCCTCATTTGTTGGCATGTTGCCTAGCTCTGTACGAGATTTTCTTGACCGCATACCGATTGAAGAGTGGCGCCCGGGCGATTGTATTATTACCAATGATCCGTGGCTTGGCTCCGGTCATTTGCCAGATATTACGATGGCGGCACCTATCTTCTACAAAGATAAGCTGGTGGCATTCTCCGGTTCGATTGCGCATCTTCCTGATATTGGTGGAGCAGGCTGGGGTTCTGATTGTCGCGAACTGGTTGAAGAAGGTTTGCGCATCATGCCGGTGAAATTCCTTCGTGAAAATGTAGAGGACCCATTTGTGGGCGAAACGATTCGCTCGAATGTTCGTGTCCCTGATCAAGTAATCGGTGATATCTACGCTCAGGTTGCTGCGCAGCGGGTTTGTGCAAAAGGTGTCCAGCAATTTCTTGAAGATACCGGAGTGGATGAGCTCACTACTTTATCCGCAGCATTACGTAGCCGAGCTGAGCAGGCAATGAGAACAGCGATTGAGGCCGTACCTGATGGTAGTTGGCATGCATCGGTCGATGCTGACGGTTTTGATGATGAGGAGACGCATATTGAATGCGAGCTAACAATTAAAGGTTCCGACCTTCATCTCGATTTTGCAGGCACCTCGCCACAGATAGCCCGTGGAATTAACTCAGTCTTGAAGTACACCTATTCCTATGCAACCTATCCCATCAAGTGCGCCCTCGACCCCGAAAGCCCACGCAATGAGGGTTCATTTTTACCAGTTACCATATCAGCTCCTGAGGGCTGCATACTTAATCCTACTTCACCTGCTCCAACTGCAGCGCGTCATTTAACCGGGCATTTTTTGCCTGGTGTTATCTACAGATGCCTGGCTCAAGTTGTTCCCGTAAAAGTGAGTGCGGACTCGGGCAGTTCACCGACATTACGTACGGTCTATGGTGGTGTTGACCTCCAAGGTAATCGATTCAATCAAGTTTTGTTTGCCTGCGGCGGATTGGGTGCGAATCATCGCATGGACGGCTATGCCTGTACGGCTTTTCCTTCGAACACGGGTGTCGGTAGTATCGAGGCGCTGGAAAGTGCGTCACCCTTGCGTGTATGGAAAAAAGAATTGGCGGTGGACTCCGGTGGTGCTGGCGAATTCCGCGGTGGTTTAGGGCAGGATATTGAAATCGAAGTGCTATCCAAATCCCCGGTCAATTTGTCTACATTAGCTGACCGCGGGAAATACCCCCCAATGGGTATTCGCGGGGGCAAAAACGGTTCCCTCTCAAAAGTCGAACTGAGTGATGGATCCCATGCTCATCTAAAGTCCCGCGATGTGTTGAAACCAGGTGAATTGCTAAAGTTGCACTTTCCTGGTGGTGGTGGGTTTGGAAAACCCGAAGCACGTGAACCAGCCTCTATTCAGCGAGATATTGATAATGGCTATATTTCTATAGCAGCAGCGAAATCTGAATATGGGTATGAGGCGTTGAAGGCGTCAACATCCAGGTAGTAACCTGAACGATCGTTCAAGAGAAACTCTGAAATGCAGAAAAGAATTAGAGTAGGTGTTGATGTTGGTGGCACCTTTACAGACTTTGTATTAGTCGACGAACACCGGGATATGATATTTACCGGTAAGCAGTTAACGACGCCAACTGATCCCGGTAAAGCGATCTGTGAAGGGGTAGCACGTATTGCTCGTGAGGCAGGGGTCGAAATGTCGCAGCTTGATGGTATCGTGCATGGTACGACCCTGGTAACCAACGCGGTTATTGAACGTCTTGGTGCAAAGGTTGGGTTAATTACTACAAGTGGTTTTCGTGACGTATTGGAAGTGGGGCATGAAATGCGCTACGACCTGTATGATTTGTTCTTCGAAAAGCCTGAGCCTTTAGTGCCCCGTTATCTGCGTCTTACGGTTAACGAGCGTATTAGTTCGGATGGTGAAATTCTAGTCGAACTGGATGAGGCGGGATTGAAGGCTGCAAGTGATGAACTGGTTGCCCAGGGAGTCGATGCGATAGCGGTTTGTTTCATTAATGCCTATATCAATGCAAAGCACGAGAAACGTGCAAGTGACATCATTCTTTCCGATCACCCTAATTTACCCGTGACAATATCAACGGTAGTAGCTCCCGAAATTCGGGAATACGAGCGTACTTGTACGGCTGTTGCGAATGCCTATGTATTGCCATTAATGCGCCGTTATATTACTGATCTGCAAGATAAGTTAACGGCCTTGGGGCTCAAAGGGCCTTTAAATGTGATGCTTTCTGGTGGTGGTATAGCGGCACTTCGTGCGGCTCAGGAGGCACCGATCCAAATGATCGAATCGGGTCCAGCTGCAGGTGCGATTTCAGGCGCTTACTACGGTAGATTGACTGATACTAAATCTGTGATAGCGTTTGATATGGGAGGTACGACAGCGAAAATGTGCCTCATTGAAAACTTCGAACCAGAGCATGCGAATACGTTTGAAGCAGGTCGAGTACGCCGCTTTCGTAAGGGGTCAGGTATTCCACTTAAAGTTCCGGTTATTGACTTAATCGAGATTGGTGCTGGAGGTGGTTCGATTTCTCGTCTTGATGCCATGGGGCTGTTAAAAGTAGGTCCTGATAGCGCTGGCTCTGAACCTGGCCCTGTTTGTTATGGTTTAGCTGGCGAAGATCCCACAGTAACCGACGCCGATTTGTTGTTGGGTTATTTGTCACCGGACTATTTTCTCGGTGGTGAAATGTCGCTCAACGTTGATGTGGTACGCGAAGCGATTGATGCCAAACTAGCAGGGCCTTCCGGCTTGGATGTGACTGCCGTTGCTGCGGGAATTCATGCCATTGTGAATAACAATATGGCTGCAGCAACACGCTCACATATAGCAGAAAAAGGTCGCGATCCACGCCGTTACACTCTAGTTGCCACAGGTGGTGCGGGTCCCGTACATGCCTATGGTGTGGCCAAGCAACTCAAACTGAGTCGTTTCATCTGCCCCCTGGGTGCCGGTGTTTCTTCGGCGCTTGGTTTTTTAATTGCCGCTCCTGCTACTGAAGGTGTTCACAGCTATGTGTCGCTTATAGATCAGCTTGATCCAGAAAAAGTACTTAAGATTTACCAGGACATGTCAGAAACTGCGATTCAATCGCTGGTTGAAGCGGGCGGTGATGTAAATACGATCACCATCAAGCATCGTGTTGAAATGCGATATAAAGGCCAGGGTTTTGAGATTTCAGTCGATCTGCCAGATGATTTAGGCGGTGCTAACCTTCCAGAATTGCTTAAGGCTGATTTCCTGGAGCGTTATACCGAATTGTTTGGGCGTAGCATTTCTGACGTTGCCATTGAAACGGTGAGCTGGCGTATCAGTGCTTCCGGTCCAACGCCGAATATTCAGCTGAATTTTGAAGGTCAGCAAATTGACCGCGGCGCAGCTGACAAGGGTGAACGGCAGGTTTATTTCCCAGAGACAGGTTACTCACCTTGCAAAATTTACAATCGATATGGCCTTGCAGCAGGCACACGTTTTGCTGGACCAGCGGTGATAGAAGAACGTGAATCAACTGTTGTTGCGGGACCGGATACGACTATATTAGTTGATGATCATTTAAATCTGATTATTGATATCCATTATCCCCAGAACAACAATTAGGAACGACTCATGAGTAAAACTATTGAAGTACTTGCGAAAGCTGTTTCCCCCAAATTAAGGATTAAGAATAACTCATGAGTAATACTGTAGAAGTACTAGCGGAAGCTTTTCGTGATGTAGGAACGCCTTTTATTGTGGGTCATCCAGGTGGTGATACCGTTCATTTAATGGATGCTGCTCGTAAGCGTGATATGCGCTATATCTTAATGAAGCAGGAAGTAGCGGGGGCGATGTTGGCTGCTACCTGGGGTGAAATGACCGGTAGTCCGGGCCTCTGTACGTCGACCCGTGGGCCAGGTGCAACGAACATGGTGAACGGGGTTGCTTATGCCTGGCTAGACCGTGCGCCGTTGATTGCACTTACCGATCAATACCCAGCAGATATTTACGAGACAAGATTGCGCCAGACGATTGACCATCAGAAGATTTTTGCACCGATCACGAAATGGAATACTACCTTGCAAGCGAATACGGCTAGTTTACAAATTCGCCATGCGTTCCAAGTTGCTACATCAGGGACACCTGGCCCTGTGCATATTGATATTCCTTCGCCAGAAATCACTAAAGAAGCACCTCCTTTGGTGGGTGAGCCAAAACTATTATTACCGGAGCGTGTATCCATCGACCCGGATAGAAAAGCATTGCGCAAGCCACTGGACATGATCTCGAAGGCACGTAAGCCGATCATATTGGCTGGCCTTGGCGTTTATTGGGATAAGGCTTCTGCTGAGCTGGTTGCATTAGCCGAAAAATTGGGCGCACCGATACTAACCACTTCTAAATGCAAAGGCGCGATCCCTGAAGATCACGAATTGAGTGCAGGTTGCATCATTGGAGGCACCATTGAGCGCGAGCTGGTGAATCAGTCTGATTTAATCATTACCATCGGGCTAGACATAGTTGAGCTTCAGCCTAAGCCATGGCCTTACACGATTCCAGTGTTATCACTGGCGAATGTTCCATCACTGGATTGCTTAATCCCTTTCGATATGGAAATGGTCGGCGATATCAAATTAATTGTTCACGGCCTGACTGATTTTTGTGAAGCAGGCCAGGGCTGGGGATTAAAAGCGGCGAGTGATTTCCGAATCGCTGTTTCCAATGCATTGAATACTCCTTGTAAAGGCCTGTCACCTCAGGCGGCGATGGAAGCAGCCTGCGATGTGTTACCGCGGGATACCGTTGCCACCTGCGATGCGGGTGCGAGTCGTTTACTCGTTGTACAAAAATGGAAATCTCATGGTGAGCGCAATTTCCTTACCTCAAACGGTCTGGGCTCCATGGGTTACGCGATACCAGGTGCATTAGCGGCACGTTTGGCGCGCCCTAAAAGCCCGGTAGTCGCTTTCGCTGGCGATGGTGGGTTTCTGATGGCCGTTGCCGAATTACAAACTTCAGTCAAAGAAAACCTACCTATTATCGTTGTCGTTTTCGATGATGAAGAAATTGCATTAATCCGAATTAAGCAGGCACTCAAAGGCATTCCAAGGCACGGTGTTAGTATTGGCGGTCTAAACTGGGAATCGCTTGCGCAAGGCTTTGGTGCCGATGGTGTCGTCGTCGATACCGCGCATAAGCTCGGTGATGCCTTAACGGCAGCACTTAAAACAGGACGCACGACCTTAATCGCTGCCCGTATTGATGGGTCCGGTTATATCGATCAATTTAACGCGCTTCGTGAAGTGTAGGGGTAAATAATCATGCGTATGAAAGGTAAAAATATTTTGGTAACCGGTGCAGCTCGTTCAATTGGACGAGCCTGTGCAGAACGCTTTGCGGAAGAGGGCGGTAATATTGCGATTGTTGATATGCTCGAAGAAGTGGGACAAAAAACCGCCGCTGAGATTGCCGAGAAATATGGCGTTAAAACCGCATTCTATAAATGTGATGTTGGAATTAAAACAGAAGTAGATATGACTGTCGATCAGGTAGTTGAAGATTTTGGTCATATCGACGTACTGGTTTCGAATGCAGGTATTCAACGTCGCGGTGATTTTCTTGATGTTCCTGAAGAAGTGTTTGACGAAGTTATCCGAACTAACTTGAAATCAATGTACTTGTTCGGCCAAAAAGTTGGCAAGCACATGGTTGCAAGAGGTAAAGGTGGGGCCATAGTCAACATGTCTTCAACCAGTGTTCGAATGACGATGCCGGGTATATCACCTTATGCAACTTCGAAGGGAGGCGTGTCGACACTGACGAATGCGATGGCATTATCATTGGCACCACATGGTATTCGCGTGAATGCGGTCGGCCCCGGTACGATCTTGACCGATTTAAGCCGTGAGGGTCTATTCAGTGACCAAGAAGCGCGTCGAAAGGTCTTAACTCGTATACCCATGCGTCGTTTGGGCGAAGGGCGAGACGTTGCCGGACCAGTACTGTTCCTTGCAAGTGAGGATTCAGCCTACATAACAGGTGAAACGATTTACGTTGATGGCGGTCGTTCAGGTTTAAACTACAACGTTGAAATTCCTGATGACATTCTTGAAAAGGCGTAAATAAAATGAGTACAGATAAATTTAAAGATTTGATTGTCTACTTTAATGGCGAATACGTACCGTGGGATCAGGCCAATGTACACGTATTCTCACCGGCGGTTAAATATGGCGCATCGGTGTTTGAAGGTATTCGCGGTTACTGGAATGCCGATAAAGAAAAACTGTTTTTATTCCGGCTAGAAGATCATATGGAGCGTATCGAATTATCACAACGGATAATGCGGTTCGGTGAAATTGCCCCTGCAGGTCCTCTGTGTGACGCAACGGTAGAATTGATGCGGCGTAATAATTTCAAAGCTTCGGTGCACATTCGTCCAACGGTTTATCTCGATGAATACGGAGAGTCATCTGCACGTGGGCCCATTGGTCAGTTTATTACCGCAATTGAACGCGGTACGCCGCAGAAAGTCGAGGATGGTGTGCGCACACAAGTTTCATCTTGGGAACGAATTTCAGATCGCTCTATGCCCGCACGAGCAAAATCAAACGCCAATTATAATAACTCTCGCTATGCTGGTATTCAGGCCAAGATCGATGGTTACGATGCTTCCATCATGTTGAACAGTAGAGGCAAAATATCTGAAGGCCAGGGCATGTGCGTCTTCATAATTCGTAACGGCGTTGCGATTACACCGTCGGTTACCAGTGATATTCTCGAGAGTATTACGCGTGATACGGTAATTGTTTTACTCAAAGAAATGGGTGTCAAAGTGCAAGAGCGCGATATGGATCGAAGTGAATTCTATGACGCTTCCGAAGCATTTTTCTGTGGGACGGGTTGGGAAGTTACGCCAATTAATGACATTGATGGTTCTCCCATTGGAGAAGGTAAGCCAGGGGAATTAACCAGGAAGCTTCAAAATTCCTATTTTGATCTGGTCAACGGTGTTGCCGAAGATACACGTGGTTGGTTAACGGAAGTTTAACTTTATTGAGTTTAATCCTAAATAACAAAGGTTAAATTATGCGACATAATAAAAGCTCTTTTATAACTGCGACTCTAGCCCTCTCATTACTTGTAGTATTGGGTGTTGCTCAACATTATTTACAGAATTCAGTTACTGCGGCCAGCAATAGCCGGATGGTGCCTCATTTTGAAGTGGATCCGTTCTGGCCTCAGCCCTTGCCCAATAAATGGATATTGGGAAGCGCTATTGGCGTGGCTGTAGATGCTCGTGATCATGTTTACATTGTGCATCGAAATGACGACGCTAATTTTGCCACACAGGAAATCGGCATCGACAATGGAATAGCAGATTGCTGCACAGCAGCCCCGCCAATTTTGGAATTCGATGTCGATGGCTCACTTGTTAATGCATGGGGTGGTCCTGGGGAAGGTTATACCTGGCCTGCCTCAAATCATGGCATTGAAATCGCACCTAACGGCAACGTCTGGATAGGAGGCAATGGCGGTGGTGATTCCCATGTTTTAGTATTTACCCGTGACGGTCAGTTTGTGCGTGAAATCGGTTTACCCGGAGAG
>Ga0115002_10002065_pt1 | contig 26583 bp, 24 predicted proteins | sample ArcticOcean_MG_C_8_FD_89576 | JGI IMG/M metagenome (GOLD analysis project Ga0115002, IMG submission 89576) | Marine microbial communities from western Arctic Ocean - ArcticOcean_MG_CB11_86 | ecosystem: Environmental > Aquatic > Marine > Oceanic | place: Arctic Ocean: Canada Basin | collected... | reverse complement strand
TCCGGAGGGCGGTTCCGCCTGCTCGGTATTTTGTGGGTTCGCTCTTTTTGGTTCGCCCCTCAAGCGCCGGGCGGTCGCATCCGCTCCCTTGGCTACCTCGTGTTAACTTGGGCGGGCAGTCGCGAGGTAGCCAAGCGCGCGGATGCGCGCGCCCGACGTCTGAGGGCTTCTTAAAAATGAGGTGCCGCTTGGTAGGGTGGTTTTCTGGGTTCTTGTCTCTTTGGTTTGAACCCTCAAGCGCTCAGCAATTTCTCCGCGCGCTGATGGGCCGCCGCCGCATCTTTTGCTCTGCCCTCACCGGCAAGCGCTTCCGCCAATAGTTTCCAGGCGCGCGGGCTGTTGGGTTTGGCTGCCGTCCGCTCATGTAGAAGAGCGCGGGCGAGCGCAAATTTTTTACATTTCAAAACCAAATCGATCGGCAATTGGATAAATATATCCCGTTGCGCATGGCTGCTGCCAATCGCCCGCACATGGTAACGGAGCGGCAGCATCAGGCGCAGCGCCAGATCAAAATCGCCCTGAAAATCCGCCCGTATGGCCTGAGTTAGGATCGCGCCGACCCGGGCCAACACCTTCTCTTGGGTGGTGAGCCGGCTCGCAATGGCAGCGCGCATGGATTCGATCATCCCATCGAGCGCCTGTCCCTTGCCCGCCGCCGCCAGCGCCAAGGCGAAATGCATATCGGCGAACACCAGCAAATACTCATCAGTGCGCTTCTTCGCTTTCTCGGCCAATTCCTGCCAACGCCCGCCGATGGCAACGCCGCAGCGCTCCAGGTGCCACAACATGGCGACAGCATTGCTGATATCGAGATAATCTTCCGACGCCTCAGCGCGGAATTCATCATCGTAAAGCTTGAGCACCCCATCATATTCCTCGCTCTCAAAGTGATAGAGCGCACGGTGCCACCACACATGAGTGGTAAAATTGTTGCAATCGCGCCAGCCGTCTTCGGTCTGCGCCAACCAGGCGATGCCCTCAGCACTTCGGTCCGTCATTTCATGCACATGGGCAACCGCATGTACCGCCCAGATATCCCCCGGATCGGCATCAACGGCGCGCGCACGCTCATCCACCGCGCCGCAGTTTGCCCCCCTGGAGGCTTTCCCGACGTGCTCGAAGCGGCGCCAGCCAAAGTATTTGCCTCGGAAATGGCCATGAAAGTCACCAATGATGCATTGCAAATATTCGGCGCCGCCGGCTATTCGCGCGCCCGGCCTTTGGAGCGCATGGTGCGCGACGCCCGTATATTCACCATTGGTGGCGGCACGGCGCAGGTGCTCCGCACCCAAGTTGCATCGCGCATCCTTGGCCAGCGCCTACCGCAAACCCGGGATGGTTACAGGGACAAATAATCAGCCATCATCAACCACTAAATATGCCGGCCAGCAAAAATTCCACATTGCCCTCTGCGCCAGTGATCGGACTCTCTGTAACACCAAGCAATTGCCACCCGGGTTGAGCCGAAAGCCAGACGCTTATCATCTCGCATACCTCAGAATGAACTTCCGGATCGCGGACAATACCGCCTTTGCCGACGCGCTCGCGCCCGGCTTCGAACTGCGGTTTGATTAGGGCCGCCAAAAACGCACCGGGCGCGGCAAGGGCGAGCGCCGCCGGCAGCACGGTTCTGAGACCAATAAAGCTGGCGTCACAAACCACCGCATCCACCAGCTCCGGTATTTGCGCCGGCCCTATCTGGCGAGCATTGGTGCGTTCCAACACGATCACGCGATCATCGCGGCGCACTTTATCGGCGAGCTGGCCATAGCCCACATCGACGGCGTAAACCCGCCGCGCACCCTTGGCAAGCAGCACATCGGTGAAGCCACCTGTAGACGCGCCGACATCAATGGCGGTGCGATCCGTTGGGTCCAGGTTGAAATGTTGCAGCGCATGGGCAAGCTTCATACCACCGCGCGAGACCCAGGGATGGAGCGCCTCGCGCACATTGAGCGGGGTATCATCGGCGAGTTTCTGGCCTGGCTTATCTAGTTTGCGTTCACCGGAATAAACCTTACCCGCCATGACGAGCGCCGCCGCTTTGGTGCGGTTCTCGACCAAGCCACGCGCTACCAGCAGATTATCGAGCCGAATTTTTTCACGTTTTGCCGTCGCCTTACACCTTCGTCCAAAGCGGTTTAATTTTTACGCGCCACAATATAGCGCGCCACATCGCGTAAGAGATCGGCTTTTTCGCCAAATGGCTCGAGCACGGCAACCGCATCATCGACCAATTGGCCGGCGCGCCGACGCGCTTCCTCCAGGCCAAGCAAATCGACGAAAGTCGCCTTGCCGGCGGCGGCATCCTTGCCCACTGCCTTGCCGAGATCGGCCTCCGTCCCTTCAAGGTCGAGCAAATCATCGGCGATCTGAAAGGCCAGACCGATGTGATCGGCATAGCTGATAAGGGCGTCGCGCTCAGCGCCAAAGCGTTTGGCTAAAATCGCGCCGGCAACACAGGAGAAGCGAAACAGCGCGCCGGTCTTGCCGCGTTGCAGATGAATTACTGCATCAAGATCAAGGTCGCTGCCTTCGGCAGCCAAATCCATCATTTGTCCACCGGCCATGCCAAGACCGCCGGCAGCAACAGCCAATTGGTGGGTCATCTCGGCCCGCACAGCTGGATCGGGGTGACCATCCGGCGCGGAGGTCAGCTCGAAGGCAATGGTCAGCAATGAGTCGCCGGCCAAAATCGCCGTCGCCTCATCAAATTTCTTGTGGCAGGTGGGTTGGCCACGGCGCAGATCATCATCATCCATGGCCGGCAAATCGTCATGCACCAGCGAATAGGTATGCACCATTTCGATGGCAGCGGCGCTCGGCATCGACCATTCCGGCGGCACATCGAACAAGGCCGCCGAATTCAACACCAAAAAAGGCCGCAAACGCTTGCCGCCGGCCATGGTCGAATAGCGCATAGCGTCGAACAGGCGACCATCGGAATCGGTGGATTGGGGAATGTATTTATCCATCGCGGCGTTGACGCTATCCGCCGCCGCGCTCAAAGCCACTTTCAGGCGGCTCACGCCAAATCCCCCATTGCGGCGGCTCTCGTCATTGCGGCTCAAGTGGCTCCGCGCTGAGGGTCCCGTCGGCCTCAATCTTCTCGACCCGGAGCTGCGCCTCGCGCAACTTGCCCTCGCAATGTTTTTTGAGGGCCACGCCACGCTCATAGGCTTCGATAGCGCCTTCGAGGCTGGTATCGCCGGACTCAAGCCGTTGCACGATTCCTTCGAGCTCGCCAAGGGCGATTTCGAAATTGATCTTGCTGAGATCGGTAGCTTTCTCTGTTTTACTCATGGTTCGCCAAGAATAATCTCTGCACTGCTTGAGGGCAAGCGGAGGCGCATTTGTCAGGCCGCCATCAGCGCCGCGACATGTGTCGCAACGCTCGAAGCCAGGGCGTTCAGATCATAGCCGCCCTCCAGTGTCGATACGATACGCCCGCCGCATTTTTCCGCCGCAATCTGACAAAGTTCGGTGGTGATCCAGCTATAGTCCGGCTCATAGAGATGAAGCGCCGCCAGCGGATCGTCGTTATGGGCATCGAAGCCAGCGGAGATCAGGATCAATTCCGGGTTAAACACTCTAAGCGCTGGGAAAACCTTGCTTTGCATGGCATCGCGGAATTCTGCCGAGCCCGATTCGGGCGACAGCGGCGCATTAAAAATATTTCCGACGCCGCGTTCATCGGCGGCACCCGAGCCCGGATAAAGCGGCGATTGGTGGGTCGAGGCGAAGAACATATCGCCGTCGCTCTCAAACGCCGCCTGGGTGCCGTTGCCGTGATGAACATCAAAATCGACCACGGCGATGCGGCCAAGGCCATGTTCGCGGCGCGCCCGCTCAGCACCGAGGACCACATTGTTAAACAGGCAAAACCCCATGGAACGCCCCGGCTCGGCATGATGACCCGGCGGGCGCACAGCGCAAAAGGCGTTGTCGGCCTGGCCGGTAATAACCGAATCCACCGCATCCCGCACAGCGCCAACAGCACGCAGCGCCGCCTCTCCGGATGCCGGTGACATCACGGTATCGCCTTCGATGGCTACATAACCTTCCGTCGGCATATGCTCGAATATGGCATCGACCAAATCCGCCTGATGAACCTGTTTCAGGGCGGCACTGTCACTCAAGGGTGCGGAACGACGTTCCAGCCCGGAAAATTCCGGCGCCTCCAGCGCTGCCAAAATTACTGCAAGACGCGCCGGCTGCTCCGGATGTTGGGGCCCGGCCTCATGCTCCTGACAGATGGGATGGCTGTAAAACAAGGTTGCCGCCATGTAATGCCCTTCGCTGACCCCAAGATTAATTTCCAAATCAGCATAGCACGGCGTGCCGGCGGCAGCTACCGATAGCCCTACGCACGCGCGGCAAACTGAACTATGCGCACCCGCCTCGCCTTTGTTCTGGCCCTGATCATGATTGTCGCCGTTTGCGCTGGCCCGCAACAAAGGCATAAGCCGAGCGCGCCGAATGCCCATGTCTGGGGCGAATATGACAGCCAACTTTACGGCGAATTAGGTCCAATCGACGCGCTTCAGATAGCGCCGCCAGAGGGTGGGGAACGGGATGATGGGTTGGAGAGCGCCATTCACCGGTCTCTCGATCGACGCGACTATCAGGCGAACGGTGATGCATCTCTAATACTGCGCTATATGCTGCAGACGGCGGTGAGCAATTCACCGGATGATGGCCTGGGCATCATGTTTGGCGGCGCGCTCGGCAGCTCTAGGGGCGCCAATGATTGCGACATCGGCATCGATTTGCCGCTGCTCGACGGCAGCAACGCAACGCGCCAGATCTCATGCTTATTTGAACTGGCGTTGGAAGGGCCAAGCGGCGCCGTTTTACCCGGTAACGAAAATGTTTTTATTGCACCGCCACGCAGATACTTCCCGCCGAGGCGATAAAAGGTCACAATGCCCTAACAATAATAGCGCCGCTCTGATGGAAGGAAAAATGTTGCTCTATTCTCGTCGAATGACCGCAGCCTTAATTTTTGCCGCCTTCGCGATGTCCCTGTACGCCGCCCTGCCCACCACAGCGCAGGCGGTGATGCCCGGCGACCAAGTCCCCACCCTGGCACCACTGGTCAAGGACACGTCACCGGCAGTGGTCAATATCGCCACCCGCGGCACGGTCGAAGTAGAGCGCAATCCGTTTTTCGACGACCCCTTCTTCCGCCGCTTTTTCGGTGAGCGCCCAGCCCAGCCACAACAACGGCAAACGCAGAGCGTCGGCTCTGGCGTCATTATCAACGCGGCCAAGGGCTATATTTTGACCAACAGTCATGTGGTCGCCAAGGCGAATGAAATCGTCGTCACCCTCACCGACAAGCGCCAACTTAAAGCGAAATTAATCGGCCATGACCCGGGCACCGATGTGGCCGTCCTCAAAGTGGAGCCGGATAGCTTGACGGCCATTCCCATGGCCGATTCTGATTATGTTGAGGTCGGTGATTACGTCATTGCCATCGGCAATCCGTTTGGCCTTGGTCAATCGGTCTCGGCCGGCATTGTCAGCGCCTTGGGACGGACCGGGCTCGGCATTGAATCGTACGAAAATTTTATCCAGACCGATGCGTCGATCAATCCGGGCAATTCAGGCGGCGCGCTAGTCAATCTGAAGGGTAAGCTGGTCGGTATCAATACAGCGATTATCGCGCCGGGCGGCGGCAATATTGGCATTGGGTTCGCCATCCCGATCAATATGGCGCGCCAGATCATGGATCAAATTCTCGAGTATGGTGAGGTCAAGCGCGGGCGCATCGGTGTGCAGATTCAAGATCTCACACCTGAGCTGGCTAAAGAATTCAGCGTCCGCCATGACGGCGGCGCCCTGGTTACCCAGGTCATGCCGGAAAGCCCGGCGGCAAAAGCCGAACTTGGCGCCGGTGACGTGATCATCTCGGTCAATGGCAAGGAGGTGCATAGCAGCTCCGATTTGCGTAATTTCATCGGCCTGATGCGGGTTGGCTCCAAAGTTAAACTCCGAGTGATTAGAGATGGCGATGAAATCGGAATTACTATGGAAATCGGAGAAATCAAAGAAGCCCAGTCGGCAACGGGCAGCGATGTCCCCAAACTGAAAGGGGCGGCATTCGGTGCGATTCCGCAAAGCTCTCCCTTCTTTAGCCGAGTCAAAGGCGTATATGTGGTCAGTGTGGTGGCGGATTCGCCGGCCTGGAAGGCGGGCATACGCAAAGAGGACGTGATTACGTCGGTCAACCGCAAACCCGTGACGAACCCAGGCGAATTGATGGCTGCCGCATCACAAGCCGGTGGGTCGCTCTTGCTAAATATTATTCGTGGCGACGGCTCGCTTTTCGTTCTCATCCACTGAACGAAAGTACGGCGCGCAAAACTGCCATCGGCGGAGTGGGGTTGCCGCAATTCAGGTTGCGGCAGCCCCACTCCGCCGATAACATCTCTCCTCGAATAGAGCATAAAAATAGAGCGCAAAATTACCATCATGAGGGCCTCTATCGCGCCACAAGGCGGGATAATGCGGAGGCCCGTGAATTCTGAGGAGATGAAAAAGTGGCAGGTTATATGGTTGGCATTGACGTCGGCGGGACTTTTACCGACTTCGTCTCCTATGATCCCGAAACCAAGGTGATCGAAGTATGGAAAAATCCTTCCACACCGAGCGATCCCAATGACGGCATTCTGACCGGTCTCGGCAAGTTCGAAACGCCGGGCGACATCAAGAATGTCCGCCTCGGCACAACCATCGCCACGAACGCGATTTTGGAACGCAAGGGCGCCACGGTCGGCTATGTCACCACCGCCGGCTTCAAGGATATCCCCTTCATCCAGCGCGGCAATCGGCGCAGCCACTATGACATCACCTGGATCAAGCCCAAGCCGTTGGTCAAACGCCGCCACTGCTATGAAATTTCCGAACGGATCATGGCCAATGGCGAGGTTCAAACGCCGCTTGATGAAGCCGGCGTGCGTGCCATGGCCAAGCAAATCAAAGAAGAAGGCGAGATCGAGGCACTGTCGGTCAATTTCCTGTTCTCTTATGTAACGCCTGACCATGAGCAGCGCGTTAAGGAAATTTTGGCCGAGGAACTGCCCCATATTCCGGTATCCATCTCCTATGACGTGATGCCCAAATGGAAGGAGTATGAGCGCGCCTCAACCACCCTGGCAGACGCCTATGTAAAGCCCATTGTCAGCAAACAGATGCACAATATCCGCAAGCGCTTCACCGATAACGGCATCACTGATCATATCGTCGTGATTAAATCTAATGGCGGTGAAATGACCCTGGAAGCGGCGGAAAATACGCCGATACAGATGACTGTCTCCGGACCGACCGGCGGGGTTATTGCCGGCAAGCATATCGCCGGCCTGGTCGGTATCGACAATCTGGTCACCATCGATATGGGCGGCACCTCAACCGACACCTCAACGATTGTCGGTGGGCAGGAGAATTTCACCACCGATTTCGAAATTGAATTCGGCATTCCGATCCAGATTCCGATGATCGATATCCGCACCATCGGCGCCGGCGGTGGCTCGATCGCATGGATCGACAAGGGCGGCATGCTCCGGGTTGGCCCGGAAAGTGCCGGCGCCGACCCGGGACCGGCCTGCTATGGCCATGGCGGCGAAAAAGCCACCGTGACCGATGCCAATCTAGTGCTCGGGCGAATCAATGCCGGTAATTTCCTCGGCGGTAAAATGCAGCTCGACAAAGCTGCGGCTGAACAAGCGATTCAAAAAGTAGCCGATGAATTGGGCCGCTCGGCCGAGGAAACGGCCCTCGCTGTGATCCAAATCGCCAACAATAATATGGTTGGCGCGCTGCGCTCGGTGCTGATCGAACGCGGCCTTGATCCGCGTGACTTCTGCATGCTAGGCTTTGGTGGTGCAGGGCCGCTTCATGTCGCCGATTTGATGAGTGACGCTGGCATTCCGAGCGGCATCGTGCCCAACTATCCGGGCCAATTCTCTGCCTTCGGCTTTATTCTGACCGATGCCCGGGTGGATACCCAGCGTACCGTGCAGATGACGTCAAAGCGCTTCGATCAAGAGCGCGCTTCAGCTGTGATGAATAGCCTGATCGAGACCGGCATCAGCGAGCTCAAGGAGCAAGGCTACAGCGCCAATGTGGAAATCCACCGCTCGCTTGAAATGCGTTATCTCGGGCAGAATTACGAGCTCGAAATTCCGATCTCGTTCGAAAGCTTCACCGACGAAACCACGCCGCAATTGTGGCAAGCCTTCCACGACATGCATGAGGCGCGCTTCGGCTTCAACATTCCACGCGAGGTGATCGAGGTGATTACCGTCAAGGCAACAACCGTATCGCTCACCGAAAAGCCTGAATTTTCCACCATTGCCAAAAGCAATGGCGCGGCAGCGGAGCCGGTATCACGCCATCAGGTGACCTTCGACGATGGCCATCACGACACGCCGATCTATGATCGCGGCACCTTGCGCGACGGCCATAAAATCGCCGGCCCGGCAATCATTGAAGAAGCGGCATCAGTCACGGTGCTGCGCCCAGGGCAAAATTTACGGGTCGATGCTTACGGCAATCTGCTAATCGGAAAAATTGCGGAATAGCGGCGCAATAATAGCGCGCCCGCATTAAGGGCCGCATTGAGGAGTAAGAGAGATGAGTCAAAAACCTGAAATAGATATGGTGACGATGAGCATCATCGATTCCACCATGACCTCCATATGCCGCGAAATGGGCATTACCCTGATGAAGACGTCCTATTCGACGATCTTCAACGAGGCTCTGGATTTCACCTGCGCCCTGGCTGGCCCGGACGGCCAAATGATCGCCCAGGCCGAATTCTGCCCTTCCATGATCGGCGGCGTGCCACTGCTGGTCAGAAGCTGTGTCATGGAAATTCCGCTCGAGGAATGGTCGCCGGGCGATGTGGTCGTCCATAACGATCCCTATCGCGGTGGCCTGCACGCGCCGGAACACACCTTGATCCAACCGGTCTTTGTTGACGGCGAGTTGATGGCGTTTTCCATGACTATTGGCCATCTCGCCGAGATCGGCGGCATGGTGCCGGGCGCCTTTGCCGGTGAGGCGACGGAGATTTTCCAGGAAGGCATCCGCGTGCCGCCGGTGTTCATCAAGAAAGGCGGCGAGGATGTGGATGAAGTGTGGAAGCTGCTACTCGCGAATGTGCGCACGCCGCGCTACAATTATGGCGACCTCCGGGCGCTGATCGCCGGCACCGATGTGGGCGTACGCCAACTCGCCAATACCATCCGTAAATATGGCAAAGAAAGCTTCCGCCAAAATGTCGCCAATCTGCTGGATTATTCGGAAAGCCGAATGCGGGCCGAAATTGCCGCCATTCCGGACGGCAAATACAGCTTCAGCGATGAAGTCGAGGATGACGGCATCGAGAAAAAGGCCTACACCATCAATGTCACCGTCCATATCTATGGCGATGAAGCGGTAGTCGATTATACCGGCACCTCGCCCCAGGCCAAGGGACCGATCAATGCGACCCTCGGGGTGTCCTATTCCGCCGCCTATAACGGCATGCTACATATCACCGACGAATCGATACCTACCAATTCCGGCTGTTTCCGCCCGATTCGCGTCGTCTCACCGCCGGGTACGCTGTTAAATGTCGATTATCCGGCGCCGGAAGTGGGCGGCAATACCGAGACCCATTGCAAGATTGCCGGCGCCGTAATCGGCGCCATGTCGGCAGCGCTGCCCGACCGCACCATGGCGGCGGAAGGCGCGACCCACACCAATTTTGTCTTTGGCGGCACCGATGAGGAAAGCGGCGAAGCTTTTGTTTGTTACGCCATTGAGCTGAGTGGTTGGGGCGGGCGCAATTTTGCCGATGGCAATGACGCCACCGATTCGATCAACGGCAATTGCCGCGTTATTCCAGTGGAAGTATTCGAAACACGCTTTCCGCTGCAATGCGAATCTTTCAAGCTGGTCGAGGATTCGGGCGGTGCCGGCAGGCATCGTGGCGGCCTCAGCACCCAGCGCACCCTGAAGGGCCTCGATACGGAGATCATCGGCAGCCAGATGTCGGACCGCCACCACAATCGCCCGTGGGGCCTTTTTGGCGGCCATTCCGGCGGCACGGCGGGCACCTGGCATATGGCAGCCAACACCACGAAGTGGCGCACCATTGATGTTGCCTTCAACAAGGTGAGCCCGAGCAAATGGAGCAATGTCCCCATCGGCCCGGGGGACCGCATGCGCTTTCAAACGCCGGGCGGCGGCGGCTGGGGAGAGCCGAGTGAGCGCTCCCAGGACCGGGTGCGCGAAGATTTAGCGGAAGGCTATATTTCGCCCCAGCAGGCGCGCGAGGTTTACGGTCTGGAAGGTGCGGGCGACGACTGATAAACGCCCGACCCGCCAGCCATCATTCATATGGAACGATCCAATAAAGGGTGCCTGGCATGACTAACGACCGGAAGATGGACATGGTTGCCATGAACATCCTCGATTCGACCATGGTCTCGGTATGCCGTGAAATGGGCATTACTCTGATGAAGACGTCCTATTCGACGATCTTCAACGAGGCGCTGGACTTCACTTGCGCCATTGCCGCACCGAATGGCGATATGCTTGCCGTGGCCGAGTTTTGCCCAGCGCAAATCGGCGGCATGCCGTTGGTCATTCAATCGAGTTTGCAGGAAATTCCGCTCGAAGAGATCGAAAAGGGCGATGTGATCGTCCATAACGACCCTTACCGCGGTGGCCTGCACACGCCGGAACATTCGCTCTTCACGCCGGTATTCGCCGACGGGGAATTGATCGCCTTTACGGTCGCCATTGGTCATGTAGCGGAAGTGGGCGGCATGGCGCCGGGCTCGTTCCCGGCGGAAGCGACCGAAATTTTTCACGAGGGCATCCGCGTGCCGCCGGTGAAGATCAAGAAACGCGGCGAAGATGTGGCTGAGGTATGGAAGCTGTGGCTCGCCAATGTGCGCACGCCACGCCACAATTACGGTGATATGCGCGCACTGATTAGTGGCGTTGAAGTGGGCGCGGCGCGGCTTACGGACGTGATTGCAAAAGTTGGGCGCGAGAAATTTAAGCAGACCTGCTCTGATTTGATGGATTATTCCGAGGCGCGCATGCGCAGTGAATTATCCCAGGTGCCGGACGGGCGCTACGACTTTGAAGACTATATGGACAATGACGGGCTCAGCAATGTGCCTGCCGCGATCAATGTGGCGGCCTTCGTGCAGGGCGATGAGATCGTCGTTGATTTCAGTGCTTCCTCGGCTCAGATGAAAGGCCCGATCAACGCCACGCTCGGCGTTACCTGGTCCGCGACCTATAACGCCATCCTCCATATGACAGACGAGACGATCCCGAAAAATTCAGGCTGCTTCCGCCCGATCCGGGTGGTGGCGCCGCCGGGCACGCTGCTGAATGTGAATTACCCGGCGCCCGAAGTGGGCGGCAATACAGAAACCCACCCGCGCATTGCCGGCACCGTCATGGGCGCGCTCGCACCCGGCATTCCGGCCCGCGCCATGGCAGCAGAGGGCGGCTCGCACACCAATTTTGTGTTTGGCGGCCAGGACCAGGAATTCAACGAATATTTTGCCTGTTATGACATCGAGCTCTCCGGCTGGGGCGGACGACCCTATGCGGATGGCAATGACGCCACCGATTCGATCAACGGCAATTGCCGCGTTATGCCGGTTGAGGTGTTTGAAACACGCTACCCTTGGTTCACCGAGACATTTTCTCTGGTGCCGGATTCAGGCGGCGCCGGCAAATATCGCGGCGGCCTGGCGACCACCCGCACGATCAGTTGCAGCAACCCGGATATGATCATCAGCCAGCTTTCCGATCGCCATCACCACAGCGCTTGGGGGCTGAATGGCGGCGATCATGGCGGCACCGGCACGACAGTGTATATGGCCGCCGACACGAGCGAATGGCTGACCATGACACAGGCCTTCAACAAACCCTCGACCAGCAAATGGTCCAACATCACCGTGCATGAGGGTGATCGCATCCGCATTCGCACGGCGGGTGGCGGCGGTTTTGGCGAGCCGGCAGAGCGTAACTGCGCGGCAATCGAAAATGATTTGGCCGAGGGCTACGTGTCGCCGGACCGCGCCGATAAGGATTACGGCTACCGGGCGAGCTAATCCGTGATGCAGATTATCAACGCCGAGACGCTTGAAAAATTACTCGATTTCCCGGCGCTTATCGAAGCGCTGCGCGACATGTTTCGCTCCGGCTGCGAAAGCCCGACGCGTCATCACCACACGGTAAATGTGCCCGGCGGCAATGACGGTACGCTGCTCATCATGCCAGCCTGGCAGGCGGGCAGCATGATGGGGGTGAAGACCGTCACCGTGTTTGGCGACAATGCCAAACGCGGCCTGCCCTCGGTGCTCGGGCAATATTATTTGATGGATGCCAGTAGCGGCGAGCCGCAGGCGCTCATTGAAGGCACGGTCTTGACCCGGTGGCGCACCGCCGCCGCCTCGGCCTTGGCATCGGATTATCTCTCACGCCAGAATTCAGAGCGCCTGCTGATGGTCGGCTCTGGCAGCCTGGCGCCGCACCTAATCCGCGCCCATGCCGCCATGCGCCCGCTCCGCAGCGTGCGCATCTGGTCGCGTAACATGGCGCATGCGGAGGCGCTCGCGGCAGAGCTGAGCGTGCCCGGCATTAAACTAACAACGACCACGGACCTGGAGGCATCTGCCGCCTGGGCCGACATCATTAGCTGCGCCACACTCTCTGAAGCGCCGCTCATTCATGGCGACTGGCTAATGCCCGGCGTGCATCTCGACCTGGTAGGCGCTTTCCGGGCGGATATGCGCGAAACCGACGATCAGGCTGTGGCGCGCGCGCGAATTTTTGTCGATACAGAAGGCGGTGCCCTGTCGGAAGCCGGCGATATCATGCAGGCGATAAGTTCCGGCGCCATTTCCAAGGCCGATATCCAGGCTGATCTTTCTGCCCTGACATCGGGCAACGCCGAGGGGCGCGGGCAGAATACGGAAATAACGCTATTCAAATCCGTCGGCGCTGCGCTTGAAGATTTGGCCGCCGCCAAGCTCGCCTACCAGCGCCACAGCGCAAAGCTTCAGGATTCGCCGTCCCAATAATCGACGCCGGATTCCCGTCTGGTTAAATAGAACAGATCATAGGGCCGCCGCCCTGGCGGCGAACCGGCGACCACGCCAATCTTGTCCGAATCAGGATACTCGGCCACCTCAGGATGCTCCATGGTGCTGATTGCGAGATAACGCAACTCGCCATCCGAATCATTGATGATCTGATGCGCCTTGCCGCTACCGGGCGGTGCGGCGATCACATCATTTGCGCGCAACGGAAATCTGTCCGCGCCATAACGCAGCGTGCCGGCACCTGAGAGAATGACGAACATTTCCTCATTGGCATGATGCAAATGAAAGGGCTAGGCGCGTTTTCCGGGCGGCTCAACCACCAACTTGCTGCCTAGCTTGTTGGCGCCTATGGCTTGGCCGATAGCGCCGGTTATTGCCTCAAAACTACCCGCCTCACCAAACGGGCCGGCTTGTTCAAGTGCGACATCATCAAGATTGATGATTGGAGACTTGCCGCCCATCTCAGCTCGCCTGGCGCTGGCGCAGGCGAAATTGTTCCAGTTCCACCACCAATTCCGCTGTGCCGATCTGCCGGCAATAGCCTTTGATCGCCTTCAGAGAATTGTCATGCGCGGTCTGGGACCTGGTGGCGCAGGCATCGGGCACCAGGGTGACGAGAAAGCCCCGGTCACAGGCGTCACGTACCGCCGATTCCACACATTGATCGGTATAGACGCCGCAAATGGCAAGGCGCTCCACACCGAGATTGCGCAGAACATATTCGATTGAAGTTGAATTAAAGACGCTCGAAGACGATTTCGGTAGGACGATCTCGTCTTCGCCCGGCGCGATCGCATCAATGACCTGCCCGTCGCGCGAGCCGCGCGGCACGAGAAAGCCGGTGATTTTATAATCCAGGCCACGGTCCCGCCCGTCGCGGGTAAGCGCCTCGATAACCGTATAAATTACCTCAACACCAACCTCGCGGCAGGCGCCGATCAAGTTCTGCATGTTGGGGATGATCTCGCCCTCAAGGCGCTGAAAATAGCTGCCATACTGGGCCTCTACATCTGCCGCGCTCATGTCCTTGACCGCTCCGCCGGCGCGATCGCAGCAATAATTTTGCACATCGACGATCAACAGCGCCGAGCGCCCCGGCTGCAAAGGCGCTTCCCGCGTCAAGCTGGCGTTGGAATTTGTGGATTTCGTCATTTTTACACTCCCCCGGAATATATCTGCCGCGATCATAAACCAAGCTGCGCTTCCTGTCTGGACCCGAAAGGGGCTTCAGCGCACTATGCGCGCCATGCAAAATACACCCCCACAAAAGCCACCGCTCTTCGATCCCGCCCTGCTGAATGTCGATGATCCGGCACCCTTCTCGCTGCACAATCCGCAAGGGAAGCCGCGTTTCATTTTATCCTCCGATCATGCCAGCCGCGCCGTGCCGCATCATATGGCCGGGCTGGGCTTGGCGGAATCGGAGCTCAGCCGCCATATCGCCTGGGATATCGGCGCCGCTGAGGTGACGCGCCATATGGCCGAACATCTCGATGCACCGGCCTTTTTAGCTGGCTATACCCGCCTGATCATAGATTGCAACCGCCCGCTGACCTCACCCACATCCATCCCGGAGATAAGCGACGGCACCGTTGTTCCGGCCAATCAGGCCGTCTCCAATACGGAAGCAAAGGCACGCGCAGATGCGCTCTACTGGCCCTATCACCAACAAATCGCCAGCGCCATCGACCGCCATATCGCTGGCGGAGAGGTGCCTATATTCGTCGCCATGCACAGTTTTACGCCGCAAATGAGCACCGGCGAAGCGCGGCCCTGGCACATTGGTTTGCTGTTCGAGCATGATCGGCGCTTGGTGGCGCCACTGAAAGCCGCGCTCAGCGCCACCGTGCTGGACATCTGCATCGGCGAGAACGAGCCCTACGCCATCATTGGGCCATCGGATTATTCGATCCCCGAGCATGGCCAACGGCGCGGCCTGCCGCATATCGAAATTGAAGTTCGTCAGGATCTTATCGGTACATCGGAGGGCGCGGCGCTCTGGGCCAGGCGCATTGCCGAGGCCCTGGAGATGGTCGGCAAAAACTTGGATGAGACGGGCAAGCGAGAAATTATCCCGATATAATCCACGCCTTTGTTAAGCATAAGACTTAAATATTAGGAAATGATTGAGAGATAATATCCGCGTATTGATTGTTGGATAAGAGAAGGTTAACGGTCACATATAGCTCAAACATGGAGGCAAGGTATGGCTCAATCATGGAGGCAAGATATGCCTTCGAAACTCACTCCTCTCTTCGCTTCAGTCGTCCTCGTACTTGGCGCTACGCCCTCAATCTCAACGTTTACACAACCGGCTAACGCCTTTTAGGCTCAGCCGATTGAGCTAGGGTTTCTGGCAAGTATCGATGATCCAGCACAATTTCAGGATGACGCATTAAACATTATCGATCCTGCCGGGATATTTTTGACGGCGGAAGATGACGCCAGCCCGCGGCGCGGCCAAGACAAAGTCCTTGTGATGAAAAATCCGCAAAAAATCCAGCTGCCGGCCATGCTCGCCAGCCACTGAGTCGGCGTAATAGTTAACCTGCCGCTTCAGGTAGCGGGTGTGAATTTAGCGCCGAAGGATTCGGTGGTGTAGCGCCACATCTGAAGACTGTTCGACCAATGATCGAGCGGCAGGCCGGCCTTGTTTTTAAGGTGACGGAGAAAATCCCGGGGCGAGGCGATTTGCTCCCACACCACGGGCAAAAAGATACCGCGCTTTTGACCGTCCTGCAGGATCAAGCCATCCGTATCGGGCTGAATCTGGGCGACAAGATCAGCCTCGTCACGGAAAGTCATGGGTCGCGGCGTGCTGAGAATTGAGACACTCACATAGGTCTCGGCGAGGTCCGCTTCGCTGAGCGGCTTGAAGCGCTTGTCCTCAAACGCGGCGCGATAGGCGTTTTGCACCACATCGGCAATTAATGGATTGTTGGCCGCAAGCGAGCCAACGCAGCCACGCAGCGCGCCATTGGTATGGACACTGACAAATGTACGACGCCGCGTGCGCAACGGGTGGGGGAAGCCCAACACGTCCACATTCGGGCAATTACCGCTCTGAATGCCATGGCGGATGGTTTGCTGAGCGATATCGACCAGGGGGTTGCGGAATTTATCCGGCGTGCGCGCCGCGCCCGAATATTCAAACGCGTAGGAGCCATAGCCGACCACGCGGCTTTTATCGCCCGCCGTATCGCCGGAATTTTGCACATCGAGGGTGGTGGGCCGGAGATCAAGCCGCTCAGCGGCGCGCAACAGGCCGGAAAGCGGGCGAAAGCCGCAAGCCAAATCACCGCTCAAAGCAGCCACATTGAAGGTTTCAATCGCCTGCGAAGCGTTAGCATCAAGTTTTTGCGCCGCTTCATAATTATGGAAATGGCTGAGATCTGTGCTGATCACAATCAGCGTTTCTGGCCCGCCCCATAATTTGCGCAAGACCTGCTCAACCCCTTCTGGCTTGGCATCGCCGACCAATAGCGGCACCAGTTTAAAATCACCGAGAGCGCGCTGTAAAAACGGCAGATGCACTTCGAGCGAATGCTCGCCCTCAAAGGCGGCATCGCTGAGCTGGACCTGGGGCAGCGAGAGCGCCTCGGCAACGCCCGCCCAATCCACCGCAACCTCGCCGAGCGGCGTGGCATGGGCATCGGAGCTTGGTACCGCGATGCCCTTGAGCGCCACGCGGTGGGCCGGGCCGAGCAGCACCACACGCTGGATTTGACCCGCCAAATGACGCACCGAGGCATAGGCCGCGCCGGCAATGGCGCCGGAATAAACATGGCCCGCATGGGGCACCACCAACGCCTTGGCCGGAATATCCCAGGCAAGCGGCGAATCGAGGTTAGCCATCACCGAATTCTCCAACTCAGCCCTGTCGGCGGGATAGAATGTGCCGGCGACCGCCGGCTGGCGCACACTTGGCATGGCTTGGCTCTCCTTGGTTTGCTACGCTCTCAGCCTAACATAATACAATGGTATTTGTGATTATGAGCAGCGACGAAATTATCGACGAAAATACGGAATCCTGGCCGACGCAATATTGGCATGGGCTGGAAGATGGTCGTGTGCAATGCGATCTCTGCCCGCGCGAATGCAAAATGAAGGAAAGCCAGCGCGGCCTCTGCTTCGTGCGCGGTCGGCAGGGCGACGAAGTAGTGCTCACCACCTATGGCCGCTCGAGCGGCTATTGCGTCGATCCGATCGAGAAAAAGCCACTCAACCACTTTTTGCCGGGCACACCGACTCTTTCCTTCGGCACGGCGGGCTGCAATCTGGCGTGCAAATTTTGCCAAAACTGGGACATCAGCAAATCACGCGAGGTCGATACCCTGGCCGATGGCGCCAAACCGGAACTGGTCGCCCGGGTAGCGAAGAAGCTCGGCTGCCAGAGCGTCGCCTTCACCTATAACGACCCCGTCATCTTCATGGAATATGCCATCGATATTGCTCAGGCATGCAAGGAGATCGGCATTGCCACGGTGGCGGTGACAGCGGGCTATATTTCACCTGAGCCGCGCGCCGAATTCTTCCGCCATATGGACGCCACCAATGTGGATCTCAAAGCCTTCACCGAGGACTTTTATTGGAATATCACCAAGAGCCACCTCAACGATGTGCTGGAAACGCTGAAATATCTCAAACACGAAACCGATACCTGGTTTGAGCTGACCACTCTGGTGATTCCGGGCGAAAATGATTCAGAAAAAGAATTCGATGAAATGAGCGCCTGGGTGGTCGAGCACTTGGGGCCGGACGTGCCGATGCATTTTACCGCCTTCCATCCGGAATACCGCATGCTGGACAAGCCCAACACGCCGCCCGAAACCCTCAATCTGGCGCGCCGCACGGCGCTTAAGAATGGCGTGCACCACGCCTATGTGGGCAATGTCAACGACCCGGGCCGGACCAGTACCTATTGCCATAATTGCCGCGCCCTACTCATCGGCCGCGAGCGTTACGCCCTGACCCGCTGGGGCCTCAGCGACAGCGGCGCCTGCCAACAATGCGGCACCCCGTGCGCCGGCGTTTTCGATAAAGCGCCGGGCAGCTGGGGCGCCAAGCGACTGCCGGTGCGCATGGCGGATTTCAGTGCGGAAGAAGCTGTCGCTAACCAGAGTTAGAGCCGAGCGGTGGTGCCGCCGTCGATAATCAATTCGGTACCGGTGATAAACGACGCGGAACCCGACAATAGAAAGAGGCTGGCACCGGCAATGTCCGCCACTGTGCCGAAACGCTTGAGCGGGATTATATTCTCCATCGCCGCCCGCCGCTCCGGCTTGTCCGCAAGGCGATCCATCATGCCGGTCCACACATAGCCCGGCAGAATGGCGTTTGAGCGGATGTTATCGCCAGCGAATTGGATAGCGAGGGATTTGGACAAAGCGCGGATGGCGCCCTTCGATGCGCTGTAAGCATCCTGCGCCAACGGATCACCGCGCAACGCCTGGATCGAAGAAAAAAACAGCATCGCGCCGCCTCCATTCTTCTGCATCAAGGGCACGGCATGGCGTGCCGTCAACATCATGCAATCGAGATTGATTTCAAACACCCGGTCCCAAACGCCAAGTTCTATATCGACCAGGGAAACATCTTCCTCACCCCACCAAACGCCGACCGTATTGACCAGGAAATCAAAGCGCCCGGCATGAGTCTCGGCCCGGCTGATAGCCTCGCGAACGAATTCGTCATCGCTGAGGTCACCTTTAAGATAAACGGCGCGTCCCGGCCCCGCGGCAATGGTTTCGGGCTTCGGCTTTATATCGGCCAGCACGATATCGGCGCCACTCTCGATCAAGCGGTTGGCAATGGCGAGGCCCATGCCGCCACCGGCGCCGGCGACCAGGCCGCCGCGCCCGATGAATTCGCCGGGTGAGGCCGGCTTCATGTCAGGTTTGCCCGCCGCCGGGCCGCTTCATGCCGACCGCCTGATAGGCTTCCTCCGGCACTAAAGACGGGTCCTTATAAACGCTCCAGACGCATTTACCGCCATCTTGCGCTGCGGGCCAGGTGGGCGGCTCAACCACCCGCGTCGGATAGCCGAAGCGTCCAATCGGCATGCGCTGATTAAGCTGACAGCAATGAACGCAATAGACGCACACGCCCTTTTTATTCCACGCCCAATCATGCGCTTCTTCAGTGACGGCGAAATCATAGGGCGGCGCCATGCGCGGCGAATAACCCTCCGCTGCATCATCGCGGTAAGTACGCCCGCCCGAACCACAGGGATCAAAACGCATCACCCAGCGATCAGCTTCTTCGGTAATTTCAATATCGCCCATGCGCCCCGGGCCGCTTAAATGGCCGCGCAGGGATTCAGCCGCGACTAACACCAGGCGGCGAATCGATCCGGCCCACGGGAAGAGCGCGCTGTCATAGCGGTCATAGGTTTCATACATCGGCGCCATCAGCTCATCCCACAGCGGGCCGATGCGCGCCTCGCCCAAATGGCGCACCACCGCATCCAACAGGCCATAAACCCAATCGCAGGCACGGTCATGGGTATCGCGCCAGGAAATTCGCGCCGCTTCCAACTGCGCCGCCGCGCCGGCACCGTCCGCCGCACCGCAGGCAAATATAAAGGCATCAATCAGGCTGTTATATTCGGCCCAGCGCGCCATGGCATCAAACGGCGTGCCGTCGGCGAGACGCAATAACTCCGCCAAGCGCGCTTCTTCCGCCGCGACAACATCCTCGGCCACGCCCTCGCGCAGTAGGTAACGCCGCGTTTGCTCACGCCAGGCGGCATAAAGCTCATGCCCTTCGCGCGCTTCTTCCACCGTATAGCGACCCAATTGTGCGGCGTCCTCAAAGCGCTCCTCGTCCAGCGCCCTTGACGCACGGCGATAGCTTGATTCACCCTGGTCAACCACCGAGCCCGTCGGCGCAACATGTCCGACATCAGCGTCAAACGCGACGGCAGGGCTCTCTTGTTTCTCGGCCATAGCTGAATCCTTCGATTTCCTTGTGCCGGTTCCACACCAAAAAATTCACGATCCGGCTAACGCATCACATGTGGTATAGCTTAAGGTATGATATTTAGACCATTGAAATATTGGGAGGGGAATTAATGGGCCGCAGCACCGCCACGACCACCGCAACCGCCGCGACAGCGATCATCGCGCCGGTCCGCCCCGCCTCGGCTTGCGAACTGGTGGTCGAGCAGCTCAGTCGCACGATCCATCTCGGTCGCTTTCTCGCCGGTGATAAACTGCCGCCGGAACGTGAGCTTGCCAAGCAGCTGGGCGTTTCGCGCACCACCGTGCGCGAAGCCGTCAAGGTGTTGGAGGGCGCCGGTCTGGTGCGCAGCAAACGAGGTGCAGCGGGCGGCCTCAGCGTGCTTGAGCAAAAAACGTCCGCCGCTAGTTTGCGCAAAACCCTGACGGAACGTTTGCAGGCCATTACCGAGATCTATGATTATCGCCTAGCCATTGAATGCGCTGCCGCGCGGCTGGCATCGATACGGCGTGACGAGAAGGATTTGGCGGAGCTAGCGCGTCACTTGGAGCGCATGGCCGAATTGATGGTGCTGGACATCGATAGGAATAACAACGAGAAATTGGCCGCGGTCAGCCAGTTCATGGCGCTTGATTCCGAGTTTCACCTGGGCATCGCCCGGGCGGCACGTAACAGCTATTTACTGGCCGCTATAGAAGACACCCGCGCCGCCATGTTCTCCCCGGTCGGCGCCATCTTCCACCGCATCGGGGATAAATCCAACGCCTATCACGCGGCCATTTTTACCGCCATCGAGAACGGCGATGCAATTGCGGCGAAGAAAGCCATGGCTGCACATATACAAGCAAGCCGCGACGGCGTGGAAAGCCTGGTACACCGTGCCGTACCGGCCAAGAAATAACACGCCTCTCGGCATCACATACCGGTACTGCGCAGCCGGTGCCACCCTGCTCTTTCTTGCGGTGCTGCTGGTCATCACTTTACCGCGTATGTCGCTGGCGGCATGCGATGAAAAGCCACCGCCGCAATCCCTCCCCGGCTTCGACGATTTCGCCCGCGCCATTTTAACCGAGGGGCATGTGCCGGGCCTAGCAGTGGGCGTTATTCAGAACGGCGAGACGGTTTTTTTGCGCTGGCTATGGTGTCAGCGATATCAGCGAAAACATTGCTGTCACACCTGATACCGTGTTTCCCATTGGCTCGATCAGTAAATCCTTCACGGTCGCCGGTCTCGCCATGTTGGTCGATGCGGGCCAGCTTGATTGGGATCGCCCGGTGCACACGACCCTGCTCGATTTTGCCCTGGCTGACCCCATCGCCAGCGCGCAAACCACGGCCCGCGATATGATCAGTCACCGCGCCGGCTTGGCGCGTCACGATATGCTGTGGTACGGCAGCGGCCTCAACCGGGATCAATTGTTTAACCGCCTGCGCCACCTGGCGCCGGGCGCGCCGTTCCGCAGCATCTGGCAATACAACAATCTCATGGTCGCCGCCTCCGGGCGCATCACTGAGGCACTGAGCGGCGAACCCCGGGAGCAATTTACCACCCGACGCCCGGTCGGCGGCAGGCCGCGCATCTCGCCGTCATGGGTGTCCTTCATCAGCCATTCGGCGACCATCGCGCCTTCACCGCATTCGAATTCCTTGACGATCTCAAATTCCAGATCGGAAAAGGCTGCAATGATGGCGCCCGCGTAACCAGCCAGATGCGGGCCAGATACGCCCTCCGGTACGTTGGGGTCAGAATAGCTGCCACCCGGTGCAAAGAGGGCGGTGATGGCATCCGTGTCGTGATTGTTCCATGCTGCAAAATATTTCTCGGCCTGCTGCAGGACGCTCATGGGATTTCCCCCGTTCAAGCTGTGAAAGAGCCGAATTCGCCGCGCGAGTATAACAAGGGCTCAACGCTGTCATCGGTGCGCACCGCCTGCACCCGCCCAGTCAACACCGTGTGGGTGTCGGCGCGCATGGTCTGGCCGAGGATACAATCGAAGCTGGCGAGACTATCCATCAACACCGGCGCGCCACTTTCAAGCACCCCCCACTCACCACTTTCAAACCGTTCCTCAACCTTGTTCGGGTTGGCGAACAGCGCCGCCAGGTCACGGTGATGGGTGGCCAGGAGATTGACGCAAAAGACCCGGCTTTGCAGGGTCGGGTCATGGGCGCCGGCTTCACGGTTGACGCAGGCGAGCAGCGTCGGCGGCTCAGCCGAAAGCGAACATACGGCGGTTGCCGTCAAGCCGCGTCGCTCTCCGCCAATCGCCGTGGTGACGATGGTCACGCCAGCCGTGAGCTGGCGCATACCCTCCTTGAAAAGCTGCGCATCGACCTGCTTCAGCAGCTGATCACCAAGAGCAAAATCAAAATCTTCCAACAGTGGCATAGTCACCTCTTAGCGATGGGGAAGCGTCTCAATAGCATATTAACGGGCGTTCAGAAAAATTCGATTTGCTGCGCCTTGGGGTCGTTCAGCGCGGCGGTCAAATAGCCCGCCAGGCGCTCGGACCAAGTTTCAATATCACCGTCACTCCGAATCTGATCGTTGCGGACCTCAACCAGGATATGCGGCAGTCCGCGCTTTAGGCCATATTCGGGAATGGCGAAATCGGAATAGGGATCGAAGCCATAGGGCTCGTTTTCACCGACGCATAGGCCCTCGGCGCGCAGGCCCGCCATCATCGGCAGCGCCACACGGCCATCGCGATCCCAACAAATCGAGACCTGCCACGGGCGGGTCTCGTCATCGGAGGTCATCGCCGGGGTAAAGCTGTGTATGGCGGCGAGGATCGGCACCCGTCCGGCATCGGCGAACGACTGCAGCGCCGCGCGAACCTCCGCATGATAGGGATCAAAAAAGGATGCGCGGCGCGCCGCAATATCACCGTCGCTCAAACCCTGATTGCCCGGCACCGGCCGACCATCGGCCAGCGGCGGCACCAGATCGGGTGCATCGGCCGGGCGGTTACAATCGATCAACAGGCGGGAATAGCCGGCCAACAGCGCCTGTGCATCGAGCAATTGTGAAAGCCGCCGCGTCACCGCTGCGGCGCCGATATCCCAACCGATATGATCGCGCAATGTTTCCTCGGCGATGCCAAGATTATCGAGCGCTTCCGGGATGACATGACTAGCATGGTCGCAGATCAGCAAAAGCGACGCCTTGCCCGCTTCATTGAGCTTCTCAAACGGCGGCGGATCGCCCGCACCGATCAGGCTTGCAGCCATGGCTCAATCCCCAAGCGGATAGATGCGCCGCGTATTGCCGCTGCCGATCAACTCCATGACGCGTCCAGCTTCATCTGCCGGAAATTCGTCCGCTTCGATCCAGCCGCTTAGGGCGCGCGCCACGCTGGTGCGAAAACGCATGGCGCCAAGATAATAAAGCTCCGCCAAGCCGAAAGCGTCTGAGCTATAGAGCTGCTTGGTGAACGGCACCAGCTCGAGCGCCTCATCCATAATGCGTTGATAGCTCGGCCCGGACCAATTCTGCACAAAGCCCACATCGAAATAAACGTAAGGGAAGTTCTCGGCCATCAGCCCGGCGTGGCGGTGGAAGGGGTAGCAATGCAGCAGGGTGATGGGGAATTTCCACGCCTCAGCTTCGCGAATGAACGGTGTGAGCAGGCTGGGGTCTACCTTGTTGAGCTCTATATCCGGATCGCCAATGCCAATATGAAATTGCATTGGGTAGCCATTCTCGCGCGCTACATCAGCGCCGAGCCAAAGGAGATGGCGCTCCAACACCGAATCGGTGATGCGCACATTGCCACTCGCTTCTATTTCCGCCAGCCACGCACCGGCTGCCTGGGTCACTTCCGCGGCGCTTGGCCGGGTGTAATCAATATTCAGCGTAGCGCGGTAAGCAACGACCGTCTTCAGCCCAACCACATTATCATGCAGCGAAGCACGCAGTTCGGCCTCAAAGGCATCAGCATAGCCGGCAGCCGTGACGCCGCCCCGTTCCATCGCCCGCTCGGCGACCGATTCCATACGCACCACTTCGCGCGACGGTACGCCGGCGATCTTGCCGACCTCTTCAACGGAACAGAGCTCGCCCGGACGGTTACCCGAATCGACCAGCAGCATCTCGAATTTTGCCGCCTTCATGAAGCGCTGATTGACCTCGGTGCCGCCAAGCTCGGCGCGACGCGCGATATAATCTTGCGGTGAGGCGAATTTTGGCAGATCCAGCACCGGTGCGCACCAACGCCGAATGGACATCGCCACTGGCTTGTCCCAATGGCTGGTGCCGGCGGGCGCCGGTGCAAAAGCCTCGCTGATGACATCTTCAAATTGCTCGAACGATAACTCGCCCGGCATGATGCCGTGGCAGTGATGATCGATAAGGGGGATGTTGCCGCCGATTTCATCACTCATTTTTTGCTTCCTGGCGTCGCAGCCGTAAATTCATTTTAAGGAGTTGTCGGATTGTCACCAAATCCCCCCGCTCTGTCGATTCATCTTCGCGCTTTTCGCAATTGGACTTTGCTGATCCTGTTTTGCCACGCTTTAGCATTGCAATTTGTGGCGTCAGCCGCTCCAGTATATGCAAAGCAGCCCCTGTGGGCGGCGGCACAACTTCAATCCCGTTACCATGTCTGAGGAGAGACCCGATTTATGACCATCACTTTGCAAGGAAAAGCAGCCATCGTCACCGGCGCCGGACGCGGCATTGGCCGAAGTATAGCGCATGTGTTTGCCGATGAGGGCGCCAGCGTCCTGGTGGTGAACCGCAGCGAAGAGGCAGGAAAAGCCGTGGTCGAGGAGATCACCGCCAAAGGCGGCAAGGCTGTGTTTTGCCCGGGCGATGTCAAAAGCAAAGCGGCGATGGAAGATATGGCTGCCGCCTGCATGGAAAATTTCGGCGCCATCGACGTTCTCTGCATGAATGCCGGCATCTTTCCGCAAGCATTGCTCGGCGATATGACCGAAGAAATGTGGGACGACGTGCTCGACACCAATCTCAAGGGCATCTTCTTCGGAACCCAAGCCTGCATCCCGCAGATGAAAAAGCAGATGACCGGGCGCATCGTCGTGGTCTCATCGATCACCGGCCCGCAAGTCGGCTGGCCCGGGCTTTGCCATTACATGGCCTCCAAGGGTGGCGCCAACGCCTTCATCCGCGGCGCATCATTGGAACTGGCAAAATACAATATTACGGTCAATGGCGTCAGCCCTGGCTCGATCATGACCGAGGGTTTGCAGGAATTGGGCGGCGAAGCGCTGGAACAAGTGCGCCAGATCATCCCGTTGGGCTATATCGGCGAGCCCGAGGATATTGCGTATGCCCTCTTGTATTTCGCCTCGGAGCAGGCGCGCTACGTCACCGGGCAAATATTGGTTGTCGATGGCGGTCAGATTTTACCGGAAAGCCCCGCCGCCATGGCAGATGCCTGAGGGCGATGATCGATTCTTAATGGTCTACTTTATAGACCAATGGATGATTACATGTTATTGAAACGTAAATAGGGCGTTCACGCCTTGCCATAGGGAGATACGTCATGGACCTCAAGAATATCGATTCCGTCACGCGCGAAGCGCTTGATCACTATGTTTTCCCACTGGTGTCCAAAACGGACGTCAATGCCGGTGATCCCCTCATATTCACGTCCGGCAAGGGCATGCAGATGACTGATATCCTGGGCAAGTCCTATCTCGATATGTTGAGCACCAACACGCGTGCCAGCTCGCTCGGCTTTGCCAATGAATTTATCGCCAAAGCGGTCTATGACCAATTGATGAAGCTGCATTATGCTGGCACCTTCGCCCATGTGGCCGATGTCACGGTGCGCCTCTCCGCCAAGATCGCGGAATTGGCACCGGGTGATTTGACCGCCTCGACCTTCGGCGGCTCGGGCTCGGAGGCGAACGAGAATTCGTTTAAATTCGCGCGCGAATATCATATTCATAAGGCTGATAAGCCCTATGCGCGCAAAATTATTTCCCGTTGGGATGCCTATCACGGTGCCACCATGGGCGCCATCGGCGCCACCGATATTCTCGGCACGCGCTATATCACCGAGCCCGGTGTTCCCGGCCATAGGCGCATTCCCGCACCGTTCCTCTACCGGACGCCATTTGGCATGGATGCCTCCGAAGTAAGCGATTTTTGCGTCGATTACCTCGAGCAGGAAATTCTCCATGAAGGGCCGGAACTCGTTGCCGCGTTCATCGCCGAGCCGGTCATGCAGGGTGACGGCGTGCAGGTACCGCCGGATGATTATTTCAAAAAAATCCGCGCGGTTTGCGATAAATATGATGTGTTGCTAATCGCCGATGAAGTGATCACCGGCTTCGGTCGCACCGGCAAATGGTTCGCCATGGAGCATTGGGGTGTTGAGGCCGATATTATGTCAACCGCCAAGGCGATCACCGGTGGCTATGCGCCGCTCGGCGCCTCGACGGTGACCCAGAAAATCGCCGACACCCTGCCGATTTTTTCGCATCTGCAAACCTATCAGGGTCATCCGGCGGCCTGCGCCGCCAGCTTGGC
>Ga0115002_10002059_pt1 | contig 26612 bp, 27 predicted proteins | sample ArcticOcean_MG_C_8_FD_89576 | JGI IMG/M metagenome (GOLD analysis project Ga0115002, IMG submission 89576) | Marine microbial communities from western Arctic Ocean - ArcticOcean_MG_CB11_86 | ecosystem: Environmental > Aquatic > Marine > Oceanic | place: Arctic Ocean: Canada Basin | collected... | reverse complement strand
TCCCTTCCGAGGCGATATCCTCCTCACCGACTGGGTCCTCGAAATGAACGAGCGCGATCTCGATGTGATGTGGCGTCTCAGCCGCATCGTCGAACGCCTACGCAGCTGAACCCATCGGTCCAGCGAAAGTGACTCTGCGGCTAACCCAGTCTCTGACCTAAATTCGATCCCACTCTAGAAGCGACCCTCATCGCTCGACGCCGCAAGCTGCCGCTCGATTGCCGGCAACAACTCATCCGCATGCGTCAGCAACGAGCCGTACTCGCCAGCCACGAAGCAGAATGCCCCCGACGTCCCTGCCACCACACCAAGCTGCTCGATCAACCGGTCATCAAACCCCGGGTGCAATCGCTGCACCGTGTGCGCCGCGAGTACCAGCCGCAACGCCTCGCCCTGCAGCGGATCGGCAATACTGTCCCTCGCACGTGGAGACGAAAATGAGACCACCTTCACCTCCGGCTCAACCGAGAGCAATCGATCTGCCACCCGTGCCAGCGCAGCCACTCCCTCAACATCGATCGCGGTCATCGTAACTCCGCCAGCCAGCGCCCCCAGCACTGCATACGCGGCATCCGGGTACCGATCGTCGTGCGTTAGATGGCCCAGTCGAATCATCAGCTCGGCCGCTGACGCATTCTCCAGCAGCGGAACCCGACGCTCAACCAATAGCGCTGTCGAATCATGCAGCACATCCAAATCCTGGAACACACCATCAGAGTTACGGAACTGCCGTTCCAACAGCCGCGCCTGTGCCTGCGCCTGCGAAAGGAAATCGGCTTCGCCAGTCACCTCGTACGCATCCAGAAAAGCCTGCCCGCTCGCAACCTGATCCGCCAGCAGACCCAATTGTCGAGGAGTCCCGTCCCACACGTGGTAGACGCCCGCCTCACCCCCTCGCAGCCGCTGGATGATGAAATCCGCCGCCGTCCGGCCTCGGCTACGCCAGTCCGAACGGTTGAACACCACCCCGCACGCTAGCAAACCACGCGCCACTGCCGCGTTCGCGCCGGAAAAGCTCCGGTCGTCGCCCGGCGAATCGCGAAACCCCCCGGTGCTCTCCAATAACCGACGCTCGAGGTAGGCAATCACCCGTTCCACCACGTCGAATGCCCACGCGTGCGCCTCACTGTCTTCCGCCGCAATCCCTGCCAGCACCTGCAGCCACTCACCCTGAACACCAGCGCGACCAACATCACAGTCATCACCGGCATCCAGACAATGACGGAACTCCCCGCTCTCGCGGTCAACACCACCACCATCCACCCGACGCTGAATCGATGCCCGCGCCCGCACCTCAGCCTGCAAGTCACTGCGACGATGACGTGCGTACAGCCACAGTGCCACCGTCTGCGGACCCACCGGATCACGAACCGATGCCGTCAGCTCTAATGAAATATCCAGCAAAGCCGGCGTCAAATCCCCGCGCAGCAGTCCTGGATTACCGATGCGCACAGCCTCCAATCCCTCAAACTCGGACACCAACTCTGTGCTGTTATCTGCCCACCGGCTATGAGCATCTTCAATCGCCGAAAGCAGATCGTCCGCCTTCGGATCAACCAAACACTCCATCAGCTCGCCATGCGGAGTGAGGATCGCGATACAAGGGTGGTTCAATTCGCCGTAGCGAACCGCCACATCTGGCCGTTCATCAATATCCACACGTAGCGGCACCACACTGCTCGCCAATTCGAACGCCACACGGTCATCTGAAAACACCGTCTCATCGAACCGGTGACTACTCGGTGCCCACCACGCCGCAAGCGACAACAGCACCGGACGGTCCGAAGCAATCGCAGCCTCAAATACCTCCGAGTCCCACTCACGCCACGGAATATCACTCGCACTGTTCGGGAGCGGGGAAAAGCGAAACAAACTGCTCCTAGCCATAGCCACCTCCCCCCGACCGTAGCGACCGACAGAGGTGTGCGGCTACCGGGAGCACCCCATGTACTCGACCGTCACTTCAGGCTGAACGGCGGATACTTGTCCGTAATCAGCAGGAATCCGTAGGCATACGCCCGGAGCGCCCAGCGGCCAGACCCAACGATGAAGTCGAAGATCCAACGCGGATACACACCTGTGAACAGGATCGCGAACCACGCAATGATGACGCCGAAGACAGCGATAAATCCCAGCACCACCAATACCAGGTAATGCGGAATCAATAGCACCCACTTCACCAACGGCAACCAACGATTCAGATCTTGCTCTACGTTCGGGTAGTCTAGAATGAGGTGCACCGACTGCACCTCGTCGGTCGACGGATACTGATCGGTTAGTAGGAGAAGGTATGCCTGAACCCGAGTCGAAAGCCTTGTAAATTCGAGATTCCAGTCGAACCACCAGCTCGGGTATTTCTGACGGAACAGAATCATCAGTAGTGGTCCGCCAAACAGGACACCACCGCCAGTGAGGGGTATAGCGGCCATGACGCTGCTCGGTATTCCGGCGCTCACAACGATCATCACGACCAAAATTGGAATCGCCCAGATCATCCGAAACAGTGTAGTCAGCCGGCCCAACCGTTCCGGGTAATCGATCTCAAGTCGAGCCGAATATTCCGCAGACGTTCGAATCACAGCCGTCTATCCTCCCCGGTCAGCAGCCGTTCAGCGGTCTCTCCAAGGAGATTAGCGACGCGATGTCACTCAACCCCCGACCGACCACTAGCGCCACTCCCTATGCCCCGCTCCCGGCGCGTGCTTACTCCGATGGGTCCCGCATCGCCCGAGGTATCCAGTTCCGACGCGCCACCACATTCGCCGCCCGCTCCTCGATCGCCTCATCGAACGACGCGAACGGCGCCAAGTAAAATCGTTCCTCGCGAATCCCATCCATCACGAAATTCGCAATTTCCTCTGGCAACATCCCACCCTCCACCAGCGAATGCCGGTTCAGCGGATCAATATCCGCCGACCCTGGTCGGTTCCTGGCTGATCGAAAAATCTGAGTCTGCACAAACGGCGGACACAGCACCGCCGCCCTCACCTTCGACTTCGCCACCTGCAAGTTCTGATACAGCGCCTCCGTCAGCGCCACCACCGCATGCTTCGACACCCCGTAAATTCCATTCCCAGCAATCAACCCCGCCACCGATGCCGTGTTCACCACAAACCCTGGCGCGTCCTGTGCAATCATCGTCGGTACAAACGCCCGTACGCCGTGCAACACCCCATCAAAGTTAATCCCAAATACCCAGTCCCAGTCCGCCTGTGTCGACTCCCAAATCGGCACCGCCGCCGAATCAATCACCCCCGCGTTGTTGCACAGCACATGCACGCCCCCGAAGCGCTCAATCGCCTCGTCCCGCAGTCGCTCCACGTCCTCCTGCTTCGTCACATCCATCCGAATGCCCAGCACCTCGTGCTCCTCCTGTGCCAGCGCCACCACCGCCGCATCCAGCGCCCCCCCATCGAAGTCGCCCAGCACCACCTTCATACCCTCCTGTGCAAACCGTCGGGCCAACGCCAGCCCAATTCCGCTGCCGCCCCCCGTCACCACTGCCACACGCCCCTCGAACTCCTGCATTAATTTTTCCTCCTCAACTCAGGCTGAACGGCCGACATTCGTCCGTCGTCATCAAGAAAGCGTACGCAACACTTGGATCGCATGACGCCCCGCCTCAACGAGGAAATCAAATCCTCACTCCAAGTAGACATGGCGATCAGTTCGAGATCGTCAATGTCCCCGATAAACGGACACCCACTCTCACGCTGCAGAAGTGGGCTGAGTCGGTCCTGTGCGATTGACGTTCGAAAGATAGCGGTCGACTTGTATTACTGATTCGGAGTCACGCTCGAATCTCTCATAATGCAGTTTCAGCGGCGACAGGCGCGACGCGTCGACGCATTCGCTGAGTCGTGGGTACAGGCTCCAAATCTGGCGCTTCACGAAATCCAGTCTGAGCATGTGCAGCCAATCTTCGAGGACCGGCGTCCGAGAGATCGGAACGCAGATGTTGTTCTTCTCAGTCTCCTCATCGAAGGCTGATTCGACGTACGCGATCAACACGACGCTGAATGCCGGCTGGCAGGTCTGCATCCGCTGCAAGGTGATCCAGTTGCCCGTGAAGACTCGATGTATTATCGGGGATGCTGGTAGCCGAGCAGTCGACATACAGGCAGTTGACGGGCGCGGGCCCTCTTCGAGGTGGATTTGCTCACCGATGATCGCGGTCATATGGCCGAGACGAATGATGTTCCGAATCGTGCGTAGCGCTTCGAGTCAAGCATCGCTGATGCGTGGCGCAGTGACAGTCGTTCTGAGTCACATACGGGACAATTCGACCAATCTCGCCCATTGATTCCAGACGCGCAAAGACGTTCCCGATCGACCCGGTCAGCCACCCCCACCGCACCCGGGGTCGACTAAACACGCTCCTGCATCAGCCGCTCAATCTCCTGGTAATCCTCGTCCGTGATCTTGTGTAGATTTCCTCGGAAAGCCATCCCCAGCTTCTTCGGCCCCAACTTCCGAGTCTTCTCCAACAGATCCGTGATCTCACGAACCTCAATATAATTGTCAGGCTCAGGAATCATCACCGGCTTCGTCGCAATCCGGAACCGATAGTCGTCCGTCGGAGTCCCGCCTTCAGCTGTCATCCCGATATCCGACAGATCTTCGTACGCCCTCCCGATCACCTCCACAATCCCGCCAAACTGCACGACCTTCGTCAGATAGAACACCAGCCGATCACCTGTCTCCATCTCACCAGACTGCTTCCGACGCGACGATTTGAACGCCGCTAGGTCAAACCCTCGTTCACGTAATTTCTCGAAGTTCGAAGCACCACCTACCACGATCCAAGCCTGCATCACCGTGCTCCCTCACTACTGCATTCGGTTCGCCTCGGACACAGCCTACGCCCCCGCTTAACGAAACAGGCCCCGCGAGAGCGGGGCCTGCCTGAAGTCGAACAATTATCGGTGTGCGCCTAACAGGGTCGCGGAGTGCCACCTGATGCCTGGAACGACGAACCACAAGCACACGAGGCCGTCGCGTTCGGGTTATAGATCGTGAATCCCGACTTCATCAGGTCCTCCACGTAATCCACCTCTGCACCACCGATCATCGGCACCGATTCCGCATCTACCACAATACGAGCGCCGCCGTCGGTCACAATCACCGTGTCACCCTCCTCGACTTTCTCCGCGATCGCCATCCCGTACTGCCAGCCTGAGCAGCCGCCACCCACGACGAAGACGCGAAGCATCCCCTCCGTGTGGCCCTTCTCCGCCAGCATCGTCATCGCCTTATCTTCCGCTCGCTCCGTCATCGTCACCAGCGGACCCGCAAACGTCGGCTCAACCACCGGCATCCCCAGCTCCGACACGCCAGCAGTTGATGCAGCACTCGCATTGTCAGCAGATAGTGTCGCGCCCATCCCGGGCAGCGGTACACCAGTCATAGAACCTCCGTTGAATCAGTCGCCGTAGCGATCAAATATACTTTTCGCCTCAGTCACCGAAGCAACTGTCTTTACGAATGATATTCGGCAACTCGAGGCGCGTCCACGAATGCACGTTCCTCCACTCGAAATACGCACAGGAATTCGTGCGGCACATCGACTGCTGGCAGAGCCGTCACCGGCACCCCCAGCAGTCGCTCGAGCAGCGCCCGATCGTGGCCGACTCCGTCCGCGCCCGGTGTTCCCTGACCAATCCGCGCGCACAGCCCACGTCCGAGTAGCCGCAATTCCCCGCCGGAGCGATCGATCGTGAAATCCAGCCCTTCGTCCTCCAGCAACGTCAGCGCCGACATGATTCGCTCTTCCGAGGTTGCCCCTGTCACCCGAGGGCCGTACTCAGCCAGCAGCCGCTCGCACATCTTCCCCACCACCAGCTCGGCTAGCTCCCCACCGTCCCGGCCCGACGTCTCCGCCGGCGTCAATGCAACAATTTCTTCCAGAAACCGATGAGTGATCCGCACATAGTGATGCGGAAATAGCTCCGCACCGCGTTCCGTCAGCGAAAAGAAATGCTTCGGGCGCCCGGTTCCACCACGAACCTGTGCCACCGAAACGTAGTCGTCACGAAGCAATACATCCAGGTGTCGACGAACCGTCGCGCCCGCCAGCCCAAGCTCACGAGCCAGAGCATCCACCGACCCACTCTGCGAGCGGCGCAGGATGTTCAGAATCTGCTCGCGGGTACCCTCAATGCGGCCATTGGTCATTGGTGTCATCGTCGGAGAGGCTAGCACGTTGAACACGTTTCCCACTGTTAAACGTCCCTAGCCTCTCCTCACCTCGGCCTCTGCGCTACGATCTCCACATGCGCTCCGATCTCACATCCGACCAGCCACCTACCTCCAAGGTCCACTACGCCCCCACGCGCCTCGACCACCGCATCTACCTCGACCACGCCGCCACCACCCCGCCCGACCCCGCCGTCATCGAATCCATGATCCCCTACCTCACCACCCACTGGCACAACCCCTCGTCCATCTACGTCGAAGCACAGCACACCCGACGCGCCATCGACCAGGCCCGCACCACCGTCGCCCACCACATCGGCGCCACCCCCGACGAAATCATCTTCACCTCCGGTGGCTCCGAGTCCGACACCCTCGCTGTCCGAGGTGTACTCGCCGCGACGAGGTCCCTCGGCAAGCACCTCATCACCTCCGCTATCGAACACCACGCCGTCCTCGACACCGTCGAACAGCTCCAACGGGACGGCCTCGCCGACGTCACACTCATCACCCCCGGCCCCGACGGCCAGATCGACCCCACTTCCGTCGCGGCCGCCGTCCGAGCAGATACCGTCCTCGTCTCCGTCATGCACGCCAACAACGAATTAGGTGCACTCAACGACATCGCCGCCATCGCCCAACAAGTCCGCGAAGTAAACCCCCGAACCCTCATCCACACCGACGCCGTCCAGACCGTCGCCCACCTCGGCATTCACGTAAACCGGCTCGGAATAGACCTCCTCACCTTCACCGCCCACAAGCTCTACGGTCCCCGCGGTGTTGGCGCCCTCTACGTCCGTAACGGCACCCCGCTCCAGCCCCAGATCATCGGCGGCGGCCAGGAAGACCGCCGCCGTGCCGGCACCGAAAACACCCCAGCCATCGTCGGATTCGCCACCGCCCTCGAACTCGCCGCCGACCGACGCGAAGCGGACCTCATCCACGAACGCACACTCCAGCAGCAACTTATCGACGAACTACCAAAACTCATCCCCATCAGCACCATCGCCGGCCCCCGTGACCTCACCAACCGACTTCCCGGCAACGTCTCCGCTCTCATCGGCTTCGTCGAGGGTGAATCAATCCTCGTCGCGCTAGACCTCGCCGGTATCGCCGCCAGCTCCGGTTCCGCCTGCACCACCGGCTCCGTCGAACCCTCCCACGTCCTCACCGCCATCGGCATTCCCGACGACCTCGCCCGCGGATCTCTCCGCTTCAGCTTCGGCCGAGGCAACACTACCGAAGACGTAGACCACCTTCTCCAAACCCTACCCCCCATCGTCCAACGCCTCCGTGAACTCTCCCCTCTCCCCACCACCGAACCCCCACCGACCTGGCTCCCCTGGCTCTCGACCTAGCAATTCCCGAGTCGTCCTAGATTGAACGTCCCTCCTCAGTGAATCGAAGCCTGCCAGGGCGAATCTGGTGAACGCCAGTATGATTGGCAGCAGCTCGCTTCCGTTGTATAAAAATCCCTATGCTCGTCGGCAGTGCTCGAGGGGTCCTAACGCACTCAGTCAAAGGTGCGGCCACCCGGCACTGGATGCCGTATCGTCCTGATTCACAACTCATCACACTCCCCTATTCCGCACCGGTTTCTGATCGTACCCAGTCGGGTTACGTATTTCCTGACGAAATCGTCAAGAACCAACCCCCACGAAGCAAACTCCTGCCCCCCAGCACAACGACCACCACCCCGCAGACCGCCGCGAAGCGCAGCCAACCATCGAAGAAGGCGTGATACCATCCGCCCCAGCAACACCAACACCAGCAGGGAGCCGGCGTGACCACACACCAGCCAGACATCGCCATCCCCCACCCCCTCCTCCGCCAGCGAGAGCAAACCGCCGTCGACCTCGAAGAAGAAGTCCGCAAAAACGTCCTCGTTACCTCGGTCGATGGCATTCTCAATTGGGCCCGCGCCTCATCCCTCTGGCCCGCCATGTTCGGACTCGCCTGCTGCGCCATCGAAATGATTGCCAGCGCCACCTCTCGCTACGACATCGCCCGTTTCGGTTCAGAAGTCTTCCGCGCCTCACCCCGCCAGGCAGACCTCATGATCGTCGCCGGCACTGTCACCTGGAAAATGGCCCCAGTCCTCCGACGCATCTACATGCAAATGTCAGAACCCCGCTGGGTCATCGCCATGGGCGGCTGCGCAACCATGGGCGGCCCCTTCTCATACGGCTATTCGGTCCTCCCCGGAGTCAACCTCGTCGTCCCGGTAGATGTCTACGTCCCCGGCTGCCCACCCCGTCCCGAATCCCTCCTCCAGGGCCTCATGATGCTCCAAGACGAAATTAAAAACTTCGACGTCGCCCAGCAACGACGACGCCCTGAACCGAACGGCGACTTCTCCTCCTACCTCCCCGAAGGCGACCCCATCCGCCGCGAACTTGAATCCCTCTTCCCTCCCTACCCCAACTTCGGCGACCCCACCCTCACCTCCGGCGGCGTCCCCCTCCACGCCTTCCAGTAAGCAACCTATCCCTCGACAGCCTGCCGCACGCCTCCATCTCTCACCTACCACCAGCCACACTGCAACTCGCCAAATCACCACACGGCACTTCAACCAAATTCAGCCGCATGCCCTCCCCCCCCAACCCACCACTCCAAACATCCACTTTTCTCAATCAGCACACCATCCCCCCGCGGCAACGGCCGCGATTCCAGACGGAGTGTTAGCATTCCACCGCGGTCGTGATCTCGAAGTCCCACGAGGCGAACTCAGGACACGGCACACGACCGCGAGCTAGCAGACCTAGACCAACGAGGAGTCCCACCTTGACCATCCGAACCCGTATCGCAGAACTCCTGCGACCCAGCGAAATCGTCCACGCCCACTGCGACATTCCCTGCGGGATTTACCACCCCCACATCGCCCAGCAAGGCGCTGAAAGCGTCGAGCGTATGATGACGCTCATCGCCGAACTCGGTATCCCCACAGACGCCGCCGGTATGGCATCACTCTCACGCTACGTCACCGAAAAAGAGACGGCCGCCGAACTCGTCAAGCACGAAGTTCGCATCCTGTGGGGCGACTACTTCAAGCCTCCTCACCTCGAAATGTTCCCTGACCTCCACGAAAAAGTGTGGAACATCATGAAGCTCGGTGGTTCCTGCAAAACTGGCATTAACGCCGCCGATGGCCAAGCTCTCCGTGTCGCCGTCGACGAACTCGCTGATATGTTCTGGAAGACCAAGGCCTAGCCCCCTTCCATCATCGACTCGGACGAACGATGAACCCAAAGCATCTGCGAGCGGTCACTAAACCACTCGCAGATGCTTCTCTGATCGTCGCCGCGCTGCGAACCCTCATCCGCCGCCTCGGCACTTGGTTCCCCTGGCGCCTCCTAAGTTCCCGCTACTACAGAGTCGGCGTCGTCGGCGAAAGCATGACCCCATCGCTCCACGCCGGCGACTACCTCCTCCTCCGACGCGGCACCACCACCGGCGGCGAAGCTCCCGGCACCCTCGTCACCATCCGCGATGCCACCGGTCGACCGCTACTCAAACGCATCGTCGGCCTCCCTGGAGAATCCCTCCGCGTCGGCACCGAAATTCACATCAACGGCTTCCCCCTTATCGAGCCCTACGTCTCCGGCGAAACCCCACAAACTCAGTTCCGAGGCGTCAACCGTCTCCGCGAAGATGAATACTTCCTCGTCGGCGACAACCGATCCGCCAGCACCGACAGCCGCGACTTCGGCTCCATTCACCACGATCGAATCGAAGGCATCGCCCTCTTCCGCTACTGGCCGCCAGAGCGCTTCGGCCGCCTGCACACCGCGCCGCGCCAGTTCGGAGACCCATCAGTCGAGGAGCCCAACATCTCCCTCTCATCGATCTCCCAATAGTCGGCAAAGACCAACAACTCCGCCATTGATCGGGGGGGGGGGGCATGACACCGACCAAAATCAGACGACGATCTACTCAGACATAGATATCTAACTGCGCGGCTCGGCCAATGCGAACCAACCGCACGAAAGAACCCCGATGACGAACTCCGAGCCAATGCATGAACACATCGAACACTCTGCCCGCGAGGAGCCAGCTAGACTTCGCCCCATCCGTCCACGCTCAACCACCTTCTGGTTCACACAATTAACTCACAGTCGAGGCTGTCACTACCCGATACCAATCGAGGTAGTTCAGGATTATTCAGGTCGCGCAACGTCTGGGCACGATTTTCTGCCGGAAGTTATGCCCGCTGGATTGGAAAACTTTGGGAAGAATTGTGGTGGGGCTCTTGCATGAGCGTGCTCGTTTCGGTAGAACTTTTAGCAGTCCACAACCGAGAGTGCTAACAGGCGCGCCGACCGCCGGGTGTATTGGCTACGGCGCAGTAAACGAGGAATAACTATGGCGAAGCAACTGCTCTTTGATGAAGAGGCGCGCCAGGCGCTCCGTAACGGGATCGACGCCCTGGCAGACGCGGTCAAGATGACGCTTGGGCCACGTGGCCGAAACGTTGTGCTTGACAAGAAATTTGGATCACCGACGATTACAAACGACGGTGTGACGATTGCCCGCGACATCGAGCTTGGCAACCACTTTGAGAACATTGGCGCTCAGCTCGCCAAGGAGATTGCCTCGAAGACAAACGACATTGCCGGAGACGGCACGACCACCGCGACGGTGCTGGGTCAGGCGATTGTCCACGAGGGCATGAAGAACGTAGCGGCTGGCGCAGACCCGATGGCGCTGAAACGCGGCATTGAGTCCGCTCAGCGGGCGATCAGCGAGCAGCTCACGAAGAACTCGACGAAGGTCACGACGCGTGAGCAGATGGCTCAGGTGGCATCGATTTCGGCGGCTTCGACTGAGATCGGCGAGCTGATTGGCTCAGTCATGGAGGCGGCCGGCAAGGACGGCGTCATCACGATCGAGGAGTCCAAGGGAATTGAGACCGAGATTGAGTACGTGGAGGGCATGGCCTTCGACCGTGGCTACATTTCCCCCTACTTCGTCACGAACCCCGAGCGTATGGAAGCCGTGATTGAGGATGCCCACATCTTCATCACCGACCAGAAGCTGTCTTCGGTCAACGACATTCTGCCATGGCTTGAGAAGCAGCTTCAGGTTTCCAAGAACCTGATCATCATGGCCGAGGACGTTGACGGCGAAGCGTTGGCGACCCTTGCGGTGAACAAGCTGCGTGGCACGGTGAACGTTGCCGCAGTGAAGGCACCCGGCTTCGGCGATCGCCGCAAGGAGAACCTCGGTGACATTGCCGCACTGACCGGCGCAACGCTGATCAGTGGAGAGCTGAGCCGTGCGCTTGATTCGGCGGAACCGAAGGACATGGGCCAGGCACGCCGTGTAATCATGACCAAGGATGAGACGACCATCATCGAAGGCAAGGGAACGAAGAAGGCGATCGACGACCGCACGAAGATGATTCGCGCGCAGCTTGAGCGTGCAACGTCCGACTGGGACCGCGAGAAACTGCAGGAACGCCTAGGCAAGCTGGCCGGTTCGGTTGCGGTGATCAAGGTTGGCGCCGCCACCGAGGTTGAACTGACCGAGAAGAAGCACCGAGTTGAGGACGCATTGTCCGCCACGCGTGCTGCAGTAGAAGAGGGCATTGTCCCCGGTGGAGGAGTTGCGTTCCTAAACGCGCTGCCCGTCCTGGACAAGCTGGAACTGGCAGGGGACGAGGCGACTGGCCTGCGGATCATGCGTCGCGCGCTGCAGGAGCCACTGCGCCGAATTACGGCGAATGCGGGCGAAGACGGATCTGTGATTGTCGAGAAGGTACGCTCGCTGAAGAAGGGCCAAGGCTACGACGCCGCTCGTGACGAGTACGGCGACATGGTCAAGCTTGGCATCATTGACCCGGCGAAGGTGACTAAGGCGGCGCTTGAGAATGCTGTTTCGATTGCAGGCATGGTGCTGACAACCAACTGCTTGGTAGCCGACGCGCAAGAGGGCGGTGGTGGCCCGGTCAACGCCGGCATGAGCGCCGGCATGGACATGGGCATGGGCGGTTATTAGGCCTGACTCCTAAATCCGAATAGCAAAACGGGGCCGGCAATATTGCCGGCCCCGTTTTGCTATTCGGATAATGTTCGAGTTTGAGCAGACTCAAAGTACGCGACACCTCACGCAGGAACCTCAGGGAGCACGACATGCGCTACGGCGACAATGGCTTAATAGTCGACTTTAGTCGGATGGCTGCGGCGATCGATGAGAGTGATGTCCTGTTAGTCGGCTTCGAAATAACCAGCAAGCGGCTGGTGATCGATCTGCGGGCGGACGATCACTCGCCACCACTGGTTGAGGTGGTGGACCCGTTGAAGAATGCACACCAGCGGAATGAGTGGCTGGATGAACGGCGCCCCGGTGTCCTGCGACCGGAGCATGTGGTGTTCTTCGTGTGGCCCCACAGCATGGAGTTACTGAGTGAGTCACCGCTATTCTCAGGGTCGCAGGAGCGAATTTGGCGTGAGCAGGGCGTGGACGTCAGCGCCGACATCGAAGATGTTCGCCGGGATCTGGAACGCCGCGAGCAGGACGACACTCAGCGGGCGCTCGCCGGCGGCGAGGGATATCAGACGATCTGGAGTCGCGAGAACGGGTAGCGCGATGCAATGAGTGGTCGCCAGCGATTCGGTGTGCCGGAGCGGTCCGTCAGCAGGGGGCCGTTGCCCTCAATCCGGCGAGTCGCTCCATACTCATCCCCAAATAACGGATCGCAGACCGCCAATGAGTTCGTCCAGTCCAGCCGTTGGAATGCCGCTCTTGGCTCACACCCCCCCTCCCACTCCGAGCACGACGAGTAGCATCGCTCCTGCCCGAGCGTTGCACTGGTAATCGTCATGCGAGATCGAGCTCCTGCTGGCAAGGGAGCGGAGAAGGCGGCTCTTCGTGAGCGCAAAAGCATGACTTCCGCTAGGGTCGTCTTCGAGTCCAAGGAGCCAACAATTCCACAACCTACTCACGTACAAGATCAACTGATGCTTCGCGTACCACCGGTCGCGATCGGGCTGTTCGCGGATCCGCCAGCGGGTGTGGAGCACTACACCAACGGGCCCGTCCCGGCAGGCTGCACGTTCTGGCAATTAGCTCAGCAGGGACTAACATTCTACACACTGCCCGCGGACCATCTCTGCGCGGTGGGCTCCTACACTCACAGTCTGGCGGCGTCGACGGCGGCACCGATGGACCTACCAAGTACCGTACAGTTCATGATCGAAAGTGAGTATTTGAAAGAGGAAGAAATTTCGTCGATTCCGACACTGGAGAAAGCACCCGAGCTGGTTGCGTACGGTCCGGCGGACGCCGCGACGTTTGAGCCAAGCGTGGTGGTGGTAGCAGCCGAGCCAGGTCACGCGATGGTGTTATTCGAGGCGTCACTGCGCGCGGGCGCGGGAGATCCCGCAACGACGATCTTGGGGCGCCCCGGTTGCGGGGTAGTACCACAGACGGTGAATAGTGGACGCTCCGCGCTTTCGTTCGGTTGTATCGGAAACCGGACATACACGGGCCTACCTGACAGCGAACTCTATTTGGCGATACCGGGCGATCAGTGGGAGGCAGTAGCAGGGGCGGTCGACGAAATCACGGGCGCCAACACTTCGATGGAGAGCTACTACCAGAGCACGCTGGTGATAACCGACGCGCCCTGAACATAGCTGGTCGGGGACTCGTATCAGCAGGGACGACGTTGACCTCAGCAGTCGACGCCAGTTGGCGGTGCAATTCTCCTAGGAGGTGGCAACAGCCACTTGGAGGTCCAGGTGCATCATTGATTATTTCCTCGACGGTGAGGGAGTGAGAGAGGACGACGTTCGCCACTGACTTGAGGTACTGATGTGCATCCTCCAGACGGAGATGGTCTAGGTGGGGCCAGCGACGAGGCGAGGCCGAGCGCCTCGTCCATGCGAAGATCGTCGTCGATCTGGACGGGCCGGAGTTGCTTGGTGAGTTAGGCATCGATGCGGTGACCGGTCCTGAGGTAGGATTCGGCGTGGTAGGAGCTGATTAGCAGAGACTAGGAGACCCTACCACCGGTGCCGATGGCCGTGCGGACCTGGGTAGCGGCGACGATAGCGCTGCGGTCGGCGATCACGACATTAGCTCAGAGCGCGACGGTAGCGCCGAGGCCCATGCGGCAGCCGTCGACTGTAGAGCTCACCGTCTTTTCCCAATCGAGACAGTTGAGGACTAGGTGCCGCTCGTAGGCGAAGACGGGGCGGATGCCGTTGCTACGGCCCCGGTCCGCTCGGGGGACTCGTCCGGTGCCGGTACCGATGACGACGAGACTCGAGCATGGGTCATCGGACGGTGACGAGCGGCGAACCGTCCTCGACGGAGCCGATACGCCAACAGCCGCCAGTCTCGGATTCGATGGCTGCACGGAGTGGTTCGGCTTCCGCTCCGGGGAGGGCGATGAGGAGGCCGCCAGAGGTCTGGGGGTCAAAGAGGAGCTGGACGAGTGAGTCATCGAGACCGTGACCGAGGGAAATTCGGTTGCCGAGCTGCTCGCGGTTGCGGTTGCCGCCGCCGGTGATGGCGCCAGCAGTAGCGAAGCGATGTGCATCGATGAGGAGGGGGACCGCAGACGCTTCGATGACGAGATGGGCGTTGGAGTGGAGAGCGACCTCGGAGGCATGGCCGAGGAGTGAGAAGCCAGTGACGTCGGTCATGGCGTGGACGGCGGCGGATCGGGCGAGGTGGGATGGGTGGCGGTTGAGGGTGAGCATCGAGGCGACAGCGGCCTCGAAGCCTACGTCGCTATCCTCGTAGTACTGCTGTGCAGCGGTGAGGAGGACTCCGGTGCCGATGGGTTTGGTGAGGAGAAGGGCGTCACCAGGCTGTGCCCCGCCGGTGTGAATGACGGCGTCCGGGTGAATCATACCGGTGACGGAGAGTCCGTACTTCGGCTCAGAGTCGAAGATGGTGTGACCGCCGGCGATAACGCCATTTGCCTCACGGACTTTCTCCGCGCCGCCTCGGAAGATCTCGGCGAGAATCTCGGGGTCAAGGTCTTCAGGGAAGGCGGCAATGTTGAGAGCGAAGCGGACCTCGCCACCCATCGCGTAGACATCAGACATAGCGTTAGCGGCGGCAATTGCACCGTAAGTGTAGGGGTCGTCGACGACAGGGGGAAAGAAATCGAGTGTCTGAATCAGGGCGAGATGCTCTGACACACGGTAAACGGCTGCGTCGTCAGCAGAATCGAGGCCGACGAGCAGGTCCGGGTAATCGGCTGCATCGAAAGTCTGGTAGAGGGGACGCAGAACCTGCGCCAGGGTCTCGAGACCCATTTTGCCAGCTCAACCAGCGCAGGAGGCGAGGTCGGTTAGACGGATGATGTCCTCGCGAGTCACCGGGGTCTCCTTTCATGCTGAGCGACGGAGCGTCACGTAGAGCGCTCATAGTCGCATCGCTTTGTGATCGGCGGCAATGCTCGAGGCCACATTCGTCGAATGCCATCAAGGGCCGTGTCGGGCGGGCACGGCTACCATTGGTCGCATGACGACGAAACTACGGGTGCGGAAGAGCGAGTACTGGGAACCATCGGAGCTGATCGCGATCCTCGGAGAATGCTACGGGCGGATGCCGCAGCAGGCTTCGCTCGCGCCGGTGTTCGAGTTGGTGCTGACGCTGTTGTCGCAGCACACGTCCGATCACAACTCGGGGAAGGCCATGCACCGGCTGATGGAGCGATTCCCGACGTGGGATGCGGTGCTGGCTGCACCGACCAGCGAGGTGGAGGATGCGATCCGGCCGGGAGGGCTGGCGCCGACGAAATCGAAGCGGATGCAAGCGCTGCTGGCGGAGGTAAAGGAACGGCAGTCAGACTGGGATCTGAAGTTCCTCGCGAAGTTACCGTTGAAGGAAGCAAAGGTGTGGCTGACCTCGCTGCCTGGGGTGGGACCGAAGACAGCGGCGTGTGTGTTGCTGTTCGCCCTCGAACGTCCCGCACTGCCGGTCGACACGCACGTGGAGCGGGTGGCAAAGCGGTTGGGTCTGGTGCCGTCGAAGATCGCAGCGGTCAAGATGCACGATGAGCTAGAGACGATGCTGGACACGGACGAGGTGTACGCGTTCCACGTGGATTTGATCCAGCACGGGCGTCGAACGTGTCATGCGCGGGGGCCTCAGTGTGAGGCGTGTCCGTTGCTGGAGCGCTGTCCGCGTATCGGATTATCGCCGCTGCCCATCCCGGGCTAGGTCGACGATTCACTCCTCGATGGGTGGGGTGGGTGAGTTACCGGCGGATCGCTGTTCCGACGGTGATAGACCAGGACTGAGTCTAGTCCTGGACAAGCACTCCGGTGATAAGCAGAAGCTGCATCGATTGGGCGTCGAGCCAACGGTCGAACTTGTGTCCGACCTGGCGTTCAAGGCCGAGGAATTCAAAGCCGAAGTTCTGGTGGAGGGCGATACTGGCTTCGTTGCTGGATTCGATCTGGGCAATGAGGGTGTGGATACCGATCGATTTCGCTTGCTCGACGATGGCACCAAGGAGACGGGCGCCAATGCCGCGCCGCTGGTACATGGGGACGACGTAGAGCGTGTCTTCGCGGGTGAATCGGTAACCGCTCTTGGAGCGGTACCAGGAAAGGTAGCCGAAGCCAGCGACCTGATCGTCGAGGTCGACAACGAGGACAGGCTCTTCGGGCGAGCGGGCGTCGAACCAGGCTTCTCGTGCCTCGATGGTCCAAGCATCATAGTCCCAGGTGGCGACGCCGAACTCGATTTCATGATTATAGATGGCATTGATGGCGGGGAGGTCGTTGCGTGTGGCGGGACGGAGCACGGGTTCGGAATTGGACATTGGGTCCTCTTCGGGTGCTGGTAACGCCTAGGCGGCGGCATGAAACGGTGTGCGACTACTGACATTACATTCGCCGCCGCTTCGCGTCTGAGTACAGGCGACATTGAGGTCACGACCTCGGCCAGCAGTTGATAGAGTTCCGCTAAGCGGTGCCGAACGGCACGAGTTCAAGTGCCGAATTTTTCACCCTAGTCGATGATCCGATCATCGACGACGACCGCGAGGAGGTCAAGTTTGACAGTGGAAGTCGTCACCGCTTGCACCTATGCGGACATCTGTTCCACGGATACGGAGACCTGCTGAGTAGAGACGCTGCTCGCTTCGGTGATGGCGGCGATGAATCCACTACATCCGACACCGTTGATGCCTCCGTTCTCATCGAGGCAGCGGATACTGTGTCGGTAATTGTGGCCGGAATTTGCTCAACTTCTCGATGAAGATAAGTGTCAACACGGCGAACACTAGTGTGATCTGGCACAGTACGGCCTCGGGCACCCATCGAATCAAAGCAACCAACATAAGTCCCCTCGGTGCTCACCACGATGATCTAACGCGGTCCGGTATGAGCTTCACGTGAGACTCGGTCGTGCCGTGTCCGGGCGCACTCCGGGATTTTCCGATCCGGATGCCATCAGACACCGACTGGTTGGGGGACTGCTTACAGGCTGACAACATGAATCACCTTGAGGTGATCCGTTTAGCATATTGGAGTTAGTTTTGGTGACTGATTGAACTGATTGGATTCCAGTTAACGCTAAGGATTTTTTTTCATATTTTTTGAGTAACTATACGTACCAATATTACATCGTCAGGAACTACTGCCGCCGCACAAGATCACTCCCGGCCGTACCACGTCGAGAGTGATCGTGCCGAATCAGTAGCGACGCTCGGGCAGTAGCGTTGTACTGTCATCGGAACCCGCCGCGACTAGACTTGGCCACGCGAGCAGGGCTCGCGGACTGCCCCGATGGAAGCACCAATGACGGACAACAGCGAACCGAATCTACAGTGGATCGATGATGGTTGCGTGACCACGCCGATGGGGTTTTCCGCGGGTGGTGTGTACACCGGCGTGAAGACGTACGGCGATGAGCCACGGTTGGACCTCGGTGTCTTGCTCGCCGATCGTGATTGTGCGGTCGCAGGGGTGTTCACTCGCAATCAGGTGACGGGTCCGGCTGTATCGAGAAATCGAGAATTACTGGCGAGCGGGCGATCCGGGCGGGCGATCTTCGTGAACTCGGGAAACGCCAACACGGCGACGGGCGAGCAGGGTGAGCGGGACACAGAGACGCTAGCCAGGTGGACTGGGGCGCGCCTCGGAATTGACGCGTCGGAGGTGTGGATTGGGTCGACGGGGGTGATCGGGCGGCTGCTACCGATGCCGATGCTGGAAGCGGGGATTGCGGCGCTGAATGTGACGCCTGATGGTGGCCACCCTTTTGCGCGGGCGATGATGACGACAGACACGCTGTCGAAAGAAGTGGCGGTTCGTTTCGAGGTGGAGGGGCGGACGTACCACGTGGGCGGTTGCGCCAAGGGTTCGGGGATGATTCACCCGGACATGGCGACGATGTTCGGGTTCATAACAACGGATGCGCCGGCCGATTCGGCGTGGCTGCAGGTTGCACTGAGGCTAATTTCGGACCGGACGTTCAACATGCTCGACATCGATATGGACACCTCGACGAGCGACACTGTGCTGGTGCTTGCGAACGGCGCAGCAGGTGGCGACGAGATCGGACGACGGCATCCGGCGGCGGGGGCGCTGGCGGGCGCGATCGAGGCGGTGGCGCGGCACCTGACTCGAGAACTAGCGCGCGACGGAGAAGGGGCGAAAACTCTGATTGAGGCGGTGGTCGAGGGAGCCGCGGAGTTGGAGGACGCTCGGCTGGCAGCTCGGACGATCGTGTCGTCACCACTGGTGAAGACGATGGTGACAGGTAGGGACCCGAACTGGGGTCGGGTAATGATGGCGATCGGGCGCTCCGGGGCGCGAGTGGATCAGACGCTGGTGAGTGCGTGGGGGGGGGCACACTGCGTGCTTGAGCGTGGCACGCCGACAGCGGTCAACCGATCGATGGTGTCAGCGGCGATGGCGAACGATGAAGTGCAGTTGCGTGTCGACCTCGGGCTGGGGGACGCGAGCGCGGTGGCGTGGGGTTGCGACCTAACAGCGGAATATGTGCACATCAATACTGATTACACGACGTGAATCACGTCATAACCAACCACGATATGAGGGTGAGATGAGCAGTGGAATCACGGTAGTCAAGATCGGTGGTTCCACGCTGGGAGCGGAGGACACATCCTTGGAGGATGTGGTGGCGATCGCCGAAAAGGGCCATCGACCGATTGTGGTACACGGCGGCGGTGCAATGATCAGCGGGTGGCTCGATCGGATGGATATTGAATCTGAGTTCGTCGATGGGTTACGGGCGACGAACTCGGAGGCGATCGACGTGGTGGTTGGGGTGCTGCGAGGGGTGGTTAACGCGCGTCTGGTGGCGCAGATCGTGGAGCACGGTGGACACGCGGTGGGCCTGAGCGGCATTGATGGCAGCGCGATCCGGGCGGAACGGTACGACAAGCGACTGGGGTTCGTGGGGCGGGTGACGAAAGTTGATGCTAGGTTCTTTACTTCGCTGGTGGACGCAGGAGTAATCCCGGTAGTTGCGCCGATTGGGCTGGAGCCACCGTCACAACCGTTAAACATCAACGCAGATACGGTGGCTGGCGAACTGGCACGCGCGGTGTCTGCGGAGCGACTGCTCTTTCTGACAGATGTAGACGGCCTTATGGACGCAGAGGGCACCGTTATCAGAGAGATCGGAGTGAGTCAGGCGGCTTCGCTTCGTGAGAAAAATGTATTAATAGGTGGTATGATTCCAAAGGTTGAAGCCTGTTTCCGCGCTGCGGAGGTGGGGGCCGAGGCCTACATCGCGAACGGCACGCTCCCTGGCACGGTGCGCCGCCTGTTCTCAGATGAGCCACCCGGCACGCGTGTGGGAGGGAACTGACCCTGGGATTCTTCGACGATCGAGAACAGGGCAACCTCGGGCCCCCACCCGAGCAATTCCGCATCGGTGGTGGCGGAAGCGGATTTCGCTCGCCTGTCCCGCTTCGGTGGATCGGTATTGCTGCGGCGCTCCTAGTTGGATTCATTGTCATCAATGTCTTCAAGTCCATCTACGTCGACTTGCTCTGGTTCGACTCGGTAGGGTTTGAGAGCGTCTACCGACGTGTCCTATTCGCACGAATCCTGCTGTTCTTCGTCGGCGCTGGGATTACGGTAGCCGTCCTTGGGTTAAACATCTGGATAGCTCGACGACTCGCGCCAAAGGGCCCTGAGCAATCGTTCATCGAAGAAGTGGACGTTCCGGCGCTGAGGCGAATCGTCTCGGTGCTGATGATCGCAGGAACGCTCTTCCTGTCGGTAATCTTTGGATCGGTGGCTGGCGGTTCGTGGGAGACGCTCCTTTCGTGGCTGAACGGTGTCGAGTTCGGGTCAACCGACGCGCAATTCAACCGAGACATCTCTTTCTACATGTTCGATCTGCCAGCCTTCAAACTGATCCAGGGCTGGCTGATGGGGCTGGTAGTTGTGTCGACGTTGGCATCGGCCGCGGTCTACGCGCTATCGCTGTCGTTGCAAGGTTTTGAGCTCAATGTGACGCGTGGGATGCGCATTCATATCTCCGTCTTAGTGGGCCTAATCCTGATTCTGGTAGCGGCCAGCGCTTACCTCAGCATCTTTGATCTGGTGCTCTCGGGCGGTGGAATTGTCTTCGGCGCGACGTACACGGACATCAATGCACGCCTGCCGGTGCGTTACATCCTGATCGCGCTGGCACTATTTGCAGGCCTCGCGACGATGGCGAACGCGTTCCTCTCGCGTGACGGCTATCGTTTGCCGCTGTTCGCGTTCGGGCTGTGGGCGATTACCGGCCTGGTTGGTGGAGTGTTGTATCCGACTTTCGTGCAGTCGTTCCAAGTGGATCCGAACGAGCGCGAACGTGAGGAGCTGTTCATCGCGCGGAACATCGAGGCGACACGGTTCGCGTACGGCCTCGACGAGATCCTTCAGACTGATTTCCCTGCCGAGCAGAGCGTCACGATCGAATCAATAGAGGCTAATCCGCAGACACTCGACAACATCCGATTGCTGGATCCTCGCCCGTTGCGAGACACGTTCAACCAAGTACAGGCAATCCGACAGTTCTACGAATTCACCGACGTGGACGTCGATCGTTATTCCTTGGAAGGCAATCTGCGTCAGGTAATGCTCTCCGCCCGCGAATTGAACATCAGCGGTGCACAGCAGCGGAACTGGACGCAGGAGCGATTACAGCTCACTCACGGCTTCGGCGCGGTGGTTGCGCCGGTAAACGAGGTGCTGGAAGAGGGGTTGCCCGACTTCATCACCCAAGACATCCCGCCGGTCAGCGATGATTTGCCGCTGACTGTCGACGGATCTCGCATCTACTTCGGCGAGATCACAGACCAATACGTGATTGTGAACTCGAACGAACCGGAGTTCGACTACCCGCTGGGCGACGGCAATGCCGAGACCTCCTACGCGCCGGACCGCGGCATTGAACTGTCCTCGTTCGCGCGGAAGCTGGCGTTGTCCTGGGAGTTGGGCGACACAAACATCTTAATCTCGAGTCAGATAAACAGCGATTCTAAGCTGCTAATTCATCGGAACATCCAAGAGCGGATCGACAAGGTCGCGCCATTCCTCCTGCTGGATCGCGACCCGTACATGGTTATCCTTGATGGCAAGATCAAGTGGATTCAGTCGGCTTACTCGACGTCCAGCCGATACCCGTACTCGCAGCCGCGGGGCGATGTGAATTACATCCGCGACAGCGTGAAAATCGTGATGGACGCAGTGACCGGCGATCTGACTTTCTACCTGATCGAACCGAACGATCCGGTGATCTCGACGTGGGCACAGATTTTTCCGAACCTGTTCACCGCTGACGAAGAGATGCCAGACGCTATTCGGGAACACCTGCGGTACCCACTGGACATGTTCTCACTGCAGTCGAGCCTGTACCTGAAGTACCACATCACCGATCCGGACGTGTTCTTCATTGGCGAGGACTTCTGGAACATCCCGACCGAGCGCTTCTTCCAGCAAGAGCAACCGGTGGAGCCGTACTACGTACTGATGACGTTGCCGAGTGCAGATCCGGAAGCAGTTGAGGAATTGGAATTCGCCCTGATCATGCCGTTCACGCCGCGCAATCGGCAGAACACGGTGGCATGGCTGGCAGGTCGTTCCGATGGCGACGAGTACGGGACGTTGAGGGCCTACCGTTTCCCGACCGACGATCTGGTATTCGGTCCCGCGCAGATTGAGGCGCGAATTGACCAAAACCCAGGGATTTCACAGCAGATTACGTTGTGGGACCAGGCGGGTTCCGAGGTGATTCGAGGCAACCTGCTCATGATCCCGATCGGCCAATCATTCTTGTTCGTCGAGCCGATTTACTTGCAAGCCGACACCTCGCGACTTCCTGAGTTGGTGAGGGTGGTGGTGGCCAACGGAAACTCGATCGCGATGGAGCGAACGTTCGACCGAGCGTTGGACGTGGTGTTGGGCCGAGCGTCATCGAGCCTGCCGGGCGGAGGCGACTTCGGTGGTGGCAATACACCAGAGCCGATGCCAACACCGTCAACGGGCTCCGAGACGCCAACGGGCGAAGCCGGGCAGCTACTCGACGATGCGCGTAACTCGGTAGACGAGGTGGAATCAAATCTCCATCGTTTGCGTGCACTGCTCGATGCACTCGAGCGGGCGCAGCAGGAGAGTGGCAACTAGTCCAACCCCATCGCCATGAACGGCAATGGGGTTGGATGGTCCGTCTTCAACTCGGGCCCAGAGTTCAGGTTAATACAGACAATGAGTTGCATCGGCCCATCGCTGAATGCTTGCATCGGCCTTGACCATGCAGCATTGACGATCCCTTCCAGCCACCCGCGATCTCCGAAGGGGGCTAACACCCTCCTCACTCACGCATTGGGTAATGCGAACGGACCGAAGCATCGAATTCCTGCTGACGGAACGGTAGTGCATGAGAATCTAGGTCCCCAAGTGACGACGAGAACTCGAGTTGGTCGCTGAAACAATCGATACAGGCGACCGCGACCGGTCGTCGCGGTACGCTGTCGCTCCCTGTCAGCAGACTAGGAGTTAGCACCATGTCCGATATCCCAACGCGCGAGGCTGCCATTCACATGTACACGGGCAACCGTGTGCCGATCACCCTGATCCGCGGTGAGGGCACGCGTATTTGGGACTCCGACGGCAAGGAGTACCTCGACTTCATCGCAGGCATCTCCTCGGACACGCTGGGACACGGCGATGCCGGACTGGCGGAGGCGATCTCGGAGCAGGCGCGGACGCTGATCCACGTTTCGAACATCTTCTACAGCGAGCCTTAGATTGAGCTGGGCGAGATGCTGATCGCGAACTCCGTGCTCGATCGAGTGTTCTTCTGCAACTCGGGGGCCGAGGCGAACGAGGCGGCAATCAAGCTAGCTCGGAAGTGGGGCATCCAGAACCGAGACGGCGGCTACGAGATCATCTCGACGAACAACAGCTTCCACGGTCGGACATTGGCGACTGTGTCTGCCACCGGAACGGCCGCGTATCGCGAACCTTTCGGTCCGCCAACACCAGGGTTTGTATTCGTTGATTACGACAACATGGAGCAGATCCGCGAGGCGACAACGCCACAGACGGCAGCGATCATGCTGGAACCGGTGCAGGGTGAGGGTGGAGTAAATGTGCCGACCTCAGACTATCTGCAGCAGGTGCGGGTATGGTGCGACGAGCAAGGCATCTTGCTGATCCTCGATGAGATTCAGACGGGGATGGGTCGCTCGGGGATGCTGTGGGCGTACGAGCAGGCCGGCATCGAACCGGACATCATGACCTCGGCGAAAGGCCTTGCGGGCGGTGTGCCGATTGGCGCGGTACTGGCGAAAGAACACGCCTCTGTGTTCGTGCCGGGTGATCACGGTTCGACGTTCGGCGGGAATCCACTGGCGACGGCCGCCGGTGCGCACGTGATGCGTCGGCTGCTCGAGGGCGGTGTGCTAGCGAACGCGAAGGCGCGTGGCGCGCAGCTTCAGCAACGACTGGCCGGCCTTCAGGACCGGCACGTCCTGGTGAGTGGCGAGCGCGGGATCGGGCTACTGCGCGGTCTGGAGCTGTCGTCGGACGTGGCGGTGGACGTGGCTAACGCGGCGCGCGAGGCGGGCCTGCTAGTGAATCCCGTGCGCCCGGACTTGCTGAGATTCATGCCTCCACTGACGGTCGCCGCGGCGGAGATCGACCAGGCAGTTGCTATCGTTGAAGAAGTGCTCGACTCAATCGAACAGAACTAGTCCGCACGACGTCTCGCAAGGGACCCGACAACAGATTGACCGGCGCGAGTGGGAGCACCGATGACTGAGAAGATTATCCTTGCTTATTCAGGTGGACTCGATACGTCGGTGGCTACGAAGTGGCTGCAGGAGGAGCGTGGTTACGAGGTTCACTGCCTAACGGTGGACCTCGGGAACCTCCCGGACATGGAAGGCGCACAGCGCCGCGGCGAAGAGGCGGGTGCGCAGTCCGTGGACGTGATCGACGCGAAGTCAGATTTCCTCAACTACTTTGTGTTTCCGGCGCTGCAGGCGAACGCGCTCTACCAAGGCGAGTACCCGCTGGCGACGGCGTTGGGTCGACCGTTGATCGGCAAGCTGCTGGTGGACAAAGCCCGGGAACTGGGTGCGACGGCGGTGGCACACGGCTGCACCGGCAAGGGTAATGATCAGGTGCGGCTGGATGTGGCGATCGGGACGTTGGCGCCCGATCTGACGATTGTCGGGACGGCACGCGAGAACGAGATGAGCCGGGACGCGGCGATCGAGTACGCGCAGTCACACGGGATTTCGGTGCGGCAGACGCTGGCGTCGCCGTACTCGACGGACGAGAACCTGTGGGGACGCTCGGTGGAGTGCGGGGAACTGGAAGATCCGTGGGCCGAGCCGCCCGAGGGCGTATGGGCGTGGACGACCGACCCCGGCAGCGCGCCGGATGAGCCAGCGATACTCGAGATCAGCTTCGAGCAGGGGATCCCGGTTGCGCTCGATGGCGAGCGGCTGGACCCCGTGACACTGGTTCAGCGACTATCGGACCTTGGTGGGAAGCACGGCGTCGGTCGTGTGGACATGGTCGAGGACCGGCTGGTGGGGATTAAGTCGCGGGAGATTTACGAGGCACCAGCGGCAGTAACCCTGATCACTGCCCACAAGGCGCTGGAGCAGCTGACGCTGGCGAAGCCGCAGATTCGGATGAAAGAGCGGGTGGCGCAGGAGTACGCGGATTTGGTCTACAACGGGCTCTGGTACACGGGGCACCACCGCGACCTGGCAGCGTACGTGCAATCGAGCCAGCAGGACGTGACCGGCGAGGTGCGAATCCGGCTGTGGCGGGGGACGGTGACCGTGCTGGGCAAGCAGGCGGCACACAGCCTCTACAGCAAGGAACTGGCAACCTACGGCGAGGACGACCTGTTCGATCAGAAGGCGGCGCAGGGGTTCATCAAGCTACACGGACTCGCGGTTCAGGTGCAGGCGCACCGTCAGTTACTGCGTAGCTCGAAGGACCTTCTTCACCTCGCCTCGCCTGAGCGCGACGGCGAGAGCGACTAGCTCGAGGGTCGCTGAGTGCGCCGGATCATCGAGGGGGACAACCTCGCCGTGCTGCGTACGCTAGACGGCGGCGCGGTCAACCTAATCTACATCGATCCGCCGTTCAACACGGGACGCGAGCAGCGCCATACCTCGGTGCGAACCAAACGCATCGAGCGTAGCAACACGGACGAGGGCGACCGGACAGGATTCGGCGGGCGACGCTATCGGACAACGGAGCTGGGGTCACAGGCGTTCGCGGATAATTTCGACGACTTCCTCGGATTTCTGGAGCCGCGGTTAATCGAGTGCCGGCGGGTGCTGGCAGAGGACGGTTCGCTATTCCTGCACCTAGATCCTCGGGAGTCGCATTACGCGAAGGTGCTACTAGACAGTATCTTCGGGCGGAAGAGTTTCCTAAACGAGATCGTGTGGGCGTACGACTACGGTGGACGTTCAAAGCGACGCTGGCCAGCGAAGCACGACACGATCCTTTGGTACGCGAAGGATCCCGAGCAATACACGTTCGACTACGACGCGATCGACCGGATTCCATATATGGCGCCGGGACTGGTGACGCCGGAAAAGGCGGAACGCGGGAAGGTGCCAACCGACGTGTGGTGGCAAACCGTGGTACCTACTTCGGGAACCCAGCGGACGGGGTACCCAACGCAGAAGCCGCTGGCGGTGCTCGAGCGGATCATTCGAGTGCACTCACGACCGGGGGACGTGGTGGCGGATTTTTTCGCGGGATCGGGAACGACGGGTGATGCGGCAGCACGAAACGGTCGAGACTTCCTGCTCGTAGACAACAACCCGGAGGCGATCGACGTGATGGTGAGCCGCCTTGAGGAGTGGCACCCGGATACTGTGCGGGTTGCACCGCTGGCGGGCGAGAGCGGAGCAGGATAGCCTCACGACCGCGGAGGACAGCATGACG